>ERZ834694.53-NODE-53-length-138150-cov-13.647489_pt1 | contig 138150 bp, 134 predicted proteins | sample MGYA00519691_ERZ834694 | MGnify/ENA primary metagenome ERZ834694 (study PRJEB31850, sample SAMEA3708758) | human gut metagenome | biome: human gut; feature: human-associated habitat; material: faeces | place: China | collected 2014 ... | reverse complement strand
GTGTATGCGTCCGTGATACCATAGCCGTCAATGGTAGTCGCTTTGTCGGCTTTTGCGGCAAACATTTCGTCAAGCTCGTCACATTCATAGGACATAGTTGCCGGCAGATAGTAGGTTTCAAGGTACTTGATGCTCGGATAATTTTCCGACTGATTCACAATCTGCCGTCTGTCCTCAATTTTGTTTGAAATATTTTCTTTAAGCGACAAATTGCTCTGCTCAATGATTTTGCGGTTCTCGTCAATTTTTGACTGTTGATTTTTAGTTTCATCAAGATTTTTCTGTACTTCCTCACGCAGCTTCAATGTTTCTGAGTTCGGATTGAGATACTCCTTGTCCTCAATCGGAATACTCTCGTCAGCGTAAAGGGTAACAATCTGCGTCTGAAAAACATAGCCGTTTTCACCTCTGCCCTCAAGCTGAAGTTCAAAATAGCCGTGCATAAAAATGTCGTTTTTCTTGACTTTCCACACGATTTTTGTACCCGATTTGTCAACAGTCACGCTGTCGGGGATTACCGAATTGACGCTTCCGTCGGCAAAACGCAGATGAATATAGTAGTCAACCGTGATGTCATTCATTCCGCTAATCAAAAATTCCTGTGTTGTGGCAAGATTTTCGCCCGTGCTTCCAATGCAGTTTGCACCGTCAAAAGTTTTAGGCTTTCGCTTGTCATAAATAATCATAAATTACACCTCCACTTATAGGGCTTAAAAAGTGAAAAAATGTATTGTTTTATGCAATTTTTGAAAAAATTTCAAGAAAGGAATGACAAATAATTTTTTATTTTCTGCCGAGAAGTGAAAACGGTTGCATTTGCAATTTTCTGTGATATAATCTAATTTGAATGTTTTGAATGAATTGAACAGAGGGATACAACAATGTCTTATTCCGTAACAATTGACCTGCACGGTCAAACCGTTTACAGCGTACAAAAGGTGCTTACAACACGGCTGAAAAATATTCCGCCCGATGTCCGTGAGGTTTGCGTGATTTTCGGCTACCACGGCGGAACGGCACTGAAAGATTTTGTTATGCGGTATAAGAACGGAAAGATTGAAAAGAAAATTTTAGGTCTTAATCAAGGTTCGGTCATTTTTGTTTTGAAAGACAAATGATGCGTTTGCAATTCAGCAGGGTCGGATATTATGAATTGTACAAATAATGCCGTTACAACCCACGCCCCACGGTATGAGGGAGGATTAAATGAGAAAATATGTGGAAGTTTTTACTCGTGACCATTTGCCTAAGCTGAGAGATCAGCTGTTGTTTTCGGGACTTACGGATCACGAAATTTTTATGTTTATTCAATATGCAAAGCCGTACTATTTGTCGCTGAACAGGGGTGCTACGGTAAGGGTTGAAAACAAATTCAGTCATATGACGGGACTTGTGTTTTCGGGAACTGCATACCTTTATTCTGTGGATTACAGCGGCAACAAAAGTCTGCTCAAAACAATTCGCAGCGGTGAGTCAAGCGGAACGCTTTACGCAATGTTTGACTATTACAACACGCTTGTCGAGATTATGGCAGGAGAGGACTGCGAAATTCTTTTCATTCCGCCGGAATCGATGTTTATAACCGAGGATTCGCTTGCTTCGATTCAGCAGAAAATCCTCGTCAATATGCTTGCGTCACAAAGACAGGTGTTTTTGCAGATTTCGGAACACCTTGCCTGTCTTTCAAAGCGAAGTATCAAGGGCAAATTTATGCACCTTCTTCAAATCTATTGCAAGCGTGAGCATAGCTGTGAGGTTGACCTGCCGTTTTCCCGTGACGAACTTGCAAACTATCTTGCGGTTGACAGAGCGTCACTTTCAAGAGCACTCGGTGAACTGAAAAAAGCAGGAATTATTGAATTTAAAAAGAGCCATTTTAAACTGATTGAAACAGCTGAATATCATTTTGATTAAATAACGGTCGGCAAACGGTGTTCTGTTTCCTTTCACCGCCGACTAAAATATAACGGAGGATAATATTATGAGTTTTGTGGAATTACTGCTGTTCGGCATCGGCTTGTCTATGGATGCATTTGCGGTTTCAATTTGCAAGGGACTCTCCGTGCGTAAGTTAAGACCTAAGCACGCAATTACTGTCGGATTGTGGTTTGGCGGATTTCAGGCGCTTATGCCGCTTATCGGTTATCTTCTCGGAAAGCAGTTTGAGTGGCTCATCACAAGCATTGACCATTGGATTGCGTTCATCCTGCTTGCGTTAATCGGTGCAAATATGATTAGAGAATCTTTTGGCGAGGAAGAACAGCTTGACGATTCGTTTTCGGTCAAGACAATGTTGCCCCTTGCCGTTGCAACAAGCATTGATGCGCTTGCGGTGGGTGTTTCGTTTGCGTGCATTGATGTTGATATAGTGCCTGCAATCGCAATTATAGGCACAACAACTTTTATACTTTCGGCAGTCGGCATAAAAATAGGCAATGTGTTCGGCGCAAAGTATAAGTCAAAGGCAGAATTTTTAGGCGGTGCGGTGCTGATTTTGCTGGGACTCAAGATTTTGCTTGAAGATTTGGGCTTTTTGCCGTTCTGACGGATTATAAACTGAAAGTTGACGGCGAGCCGCCGTTAATTTTCAATTTTCAATTTCTTAAAGTTGTCATTTAAAATCGTGCAGGAGTTGTCTAATTTTTGCAATTCCTGTTCGGTTAATTTAAGTTCCAGAATGCGTTTTGCACCGTTTGCACTTACTATACAGGGGTTGCCGATGAACACATCTTTTTTGCCGCCGTATTCGCCACGCAGGCGAACCGATACTGTCAGAACGCTGTTTTCGTCCTGTAAAATTGCACGGACGATACGAACAATCGACATACCGATACCGTAGTAGGTTGCACCTTTTGCGTCAATGATTTTGTGGGCGGCACAACGCACATCATCGCTTATCTGCTCAAGCTCCTCCATGTAGTACGATTTTGGGTTATCACGCATGACATCCTTTAGCGGTTTGGCGGCAAGGAGTGCCTGACTCCACGGAACAAATTCGCTGTCACCGTGTTCGCCGATTACATATGCGTGAATATTGCGTGGGTCAACCTCAAAATATTCGCCGAGAAGATATCTGAGCCGTGCCGTGTCAAGTGTAGTTCCCGTGCCGATGATTTTTGACGCATTGAATCCCGAAAGCTCATAGGTCACCCGTGTCATAATGTCAACGGGATTTGTCGCAACAAGGAAAATTCCCTCAAAACCGCTTTGCACAACCTTTGGCACAATTGAAGAAAATACAACAGCATTTTTCTGCAAAAGCTGAAGTCTGCTTTCGGTTGGCTTTTGATTTGCACCTGCGCAGATTACAACAATGTCGGCGTCGGCACATTCACCGTAACCCCCGCAACGGATTTTCATGCTTGAATGCGAAAATGCAAGCCCGTGGTTCAAATCCATTGCCTCACCCTCGGCACGCTTTTCGTTGAGGTCAATCATAATGAGCTCATCACACACATTTTGATTGAGTGCCGCATAGGCAAAGCTCATTCCGACCATTCCTGTTCCCACAAGCACAACCTTTCTTTTGTTTCCCGACATATGACCGTCCCTTTCATTTGTATTCTTTTTTTAGGATTTTCATATGTGCAAAAATTATTCTTAGGTTCAAAAAATTGATTGAATTGTGCTTTTTTGGGGGTTGTGAAAAAAATAATGGCAGAATCGGCTGTTTGTTTGGTGAAATGGCAAAGATTATATGTAAAAATCATCAAAATTCACTTGAAACGCAGATATAATTATGCTAAAATTAATTCGACAAGGTGTTCGGAATACATTAGGCATATTCCGATTTTTATTTTATAGGAAAATATCAATTGCGAGATTCTTGTTTTTGAAAACTGTCAAATTTTGCCGAGTTGTGCTTTAGCATAAAATCCTTGCAAGGCTACGCTCGGGCATTAAAAGTTTTTGAAAAGTAAGACTGTCTGCACGAGTTGGGTGCGAGGCACTCGCAGAAAGGAAAAGAGAAAAATGTACAAGATAGTTAAGAAAAAATCTCTGAATCCAACCGTTACACTTATGGAAATTGACGCTCCGCTTATTGCCAAAAAGGCAGAGCCGGGACAGTTCATCATTCTCCGTGTTGACGAGAACGGTGAGCGTATTCCGCTTACGGTTGCAGGCTATGACAGAGAGGCCGGCACAGTTCGTATTATCTTCCAGATTGTCGGTGCAACAACAGAAAAGCTCAATCACCTTAACGAAGGCGATTATATTCACGATTTTGTAGGCCCTCTCGGTGTTCCCACACATACAGACGGTCTTAAAAAGGTTTGCGTTGTAGGCGGCGGCGTTGGCTGTGCAATTGCACTTCCTGTTGCCGAAAAGCTCCACGAAATCGGCTGTGAGGTTCACTCAATTGTCGGTTTCAGAAACAAGGATCTTGTTATTCTTGAAGATGAATTCAAGGCTTGCTCAGACAAGTTCATTCTTATGACAGATGACGGTTCATACGGTCAAAAGGGCGTTGTTACAGCTCCTCTCGAAGAGATGATTAAGGCAGGCGAGGACTATGACCTCGTTATTACAATCGGTCCGCTTATCATGATGAAGTTTGTTGTTAAAACAACAAAGCCTTACAATATTCCCACAACAGTTTCCATGAACCCGATTATGATTGACGGCACAGGTATGTGCGGCGGCTGTCGTCTTACAGTTGACGGACAGACAAAGTTTGCCTGTGTTGACGGCCCCGACTTTGACGGCTTTAAGGTTGATTTTGACGAGGCTATGAAGCGTGGCGCAATGTACAAGCCGTTTGAGCGTCATGCACACGAGGAAACATGTAATCTGTTCAAGAAGGAGGTTGAGTAATCATGCCAAATATGTCACCGAAAAAGGCTCCTATGCCATCACAGGATCCTAATGTAAGAAATAAAAACTTTCTTGAGGTAGCAACAGGCTACACAGAAGAGGTTGCAATTGAGGAGGCACAGCGTTGCCTTAACTGTAAACACAGACCTTGCGTAAACGGTTGTCCCGTACATATCGCAATCCCTGATTTTATCAAAGAGGTTGCTCAGGGCAACTTTGCAGGCGCTTACGATGTAATTTCGCAGTCAAGCTCACTTCCTGCTGTTTGCGGCCGTGTTTGTCCGCAGGAGTCACAGTGTGAGTCAAAGTGCGTAAGAGGTATTAAGACTGAGCCTGTCGGAATCGGCAGACTTGAGAGATTTGTTGCCGATTGGCACAACGCTCAGACAGATGTTAAGGTAAATAAGCCTGAGTCAAACGGTCACAAGGTTGCTATCGTCGGTTCAGGTCCTGCAGGTCTTACCTGTGCAGGCGACCTTGCAAAGAAGGGTTACGATGTAACAGTATTTGAGGCTCTCCACCTTGCAGGCGGTGTTCTCGTTTACGGTATCCCTGAGTTCAGACTTCCAAAGTCAATCGTTCAGAAGGAAGTTGACACACTCAAAGAGCTCGGTGTTAAGGTTGAAACAAATATGGTTATCGGCAGAGTTCTCTCAATTGACGAGCTTATGGACGATTACGGCTTTGAGTCAGTATTTATCGGTTCGGGCGCAGGTCTTCCGAGATTTATGAATATCCCCGGTGAGAACCTTTGCGGTGTTTACTCGGCAAATGAGTTCCTTACAAGAACAAACCTTATGAAGGCTTATAAGGATGACAGTACAACTCCGATTATGCACGCAAAGAAGGTTGCAGTTGTCGGCGGCGGTAATGTTGCAATGGATGCCGCTCGTTGTGCAAAGCGTCTTGGCGCAGAAGAGGTTTATATTGTTTACAGAAGAAGTGAAGAAGAGCTTCCTGCTCGTAAAGAAGAGGTTGAGCACGCCAAGGAAGAGGGAATTATCTTCAAGCTCCTCAACAACCCTGTTGAAATCCTCGGCAACGAAGATGAGTTCGTAACAGGTATGAAGTGCATCAAGATGGAGCTCGGCGAGCCTGACGCAAGCGGCAGAAGAAGACCTGTTGAAATCCCCGACAGTGAGTTCGTTCTCGATGTTGACGCTGTTGTTATTTCAATCGGTACATCACCTAACCCGCTCATCAAGGCTACAACAAAGGGTCTTGACACTCAGAAGTGGGGCGGTATCATCGCTGACGAAAACGGTCTTACATCCCGTGAGGGCGTATATGCAGGCGGTGACGCTGTAACAGGCGCTGCAACGGTTATCCTCGCAATGGGTGCAGGCAAAACAGCCGCAGCCGCTATTGACGAATACATTCAGAACAAAAACAAGTAATTTTTGTTCTGAGTTGAAAATGGAAAATTATTGTCGGCGGTGTGCCACCGCTGTCTATTCGAGAAGATAGTTAGATAAAGAGATTGCATCAGATGCCCGAGAAAGGCTCTGATGCAATTTTTGTTATGTTAAAATTTTTGTTCGTATGGAAATCATTATCCGCCCGCACGGCGAGCCGCCGTTCCCAATTCGTGCAGATAGTTTGTAATGTTAAAAAACATTTATGCCCGAGCGTAACATTGCAACCGTTCGCACAATTTCGTAGGGCAGAAAATTTATCATGAAAATAAACTGTATAAATGAGATACAGTTACTGAAATAATGTAGGGGAGAACCGTGTTCTCCCGTTCGTGTGCAACGCACACGATTGCACGCAATGCGTGCAAAATTGAATACACAGTTTATGTTATATCAAAACATATTATATAAACATAAACATTCATCAAGCGTGCGGATAATATCCGCTCAAACGGGTTGTGGGATTATACAGAACCTCGGCTCTTCGTGGTGTCAAGCCTCGTTGTTCTGTACTGTTTCCAAAAATAACTCTCACTCGTCTAATCCGTTCCAATCACTTGCGTGATTTACACGGTTTAGTCCTCGCCGGTCGTTATTTTTGGGTACAGAACCTCGGCTCTTCTGTTTTGTACAATAAATTAAATTTGTATATAGTCGGATTCTTTCTATTTTGGTATTGATTTTAGCATAAAATAGGTGTATTATGACTTTGGTATGCGGACGGGTGAATTATTTCAGTGGTCCGCACCTTGTTTTTAAATAATGGTTAAGAGGAAATTTTATGAGAATTATAATTGTTGGATGCGGAAAGGTTGGCTCTTCGATAGCGTCGGAGCTTAATTCGGAGGGACATGAAATATCCGTAGTCGATATTAACCACGGTGCAGTTGATAAACTTGCAAATTCGCTTGATGTTCTCGGCATAGAGGGAAACGGTGCAACATATGATGTGCTTGTTGAGGCAGGCGCAGAGTATGCCGATTTGCTTATTGCCGCAACTGCAAGGGATGAAATCAATCTGTATTCGTGCCTTATGGCTAAGGCGGCAGGCGTTACCCACACAATTGCAAGAGTGCGTAATCCCGAATACACAAATGACCTTTACAGAATCAAGGAGCATCTCGGTCTTTCTATGGCAATCAATCCCGAACAGACCGCCGCTAATGAAATCAGCCGTCTGTTAAGATTTTCGGGTGCGCTTGAAATTGATTCGTTCTCAAAGGGCGTTGTTGAGCTTATCAAGGTAACTGTACCGCAGAATTCGTCAATTGTCGGAACTGCTTTGAGCAGAGTTGACAACCTCAGAGGTAAGGTGAGGATCTGTACGGTTGAGCGAGGGGATGAGATGTTCATTCCTAACGGTGATTTTGTTATTAACGGCGGCGACAGAATTTCTGTTGTTGCAAAGCCCGAAATTGCCGCAAAATTCTTTAAGCGTATCAGTATTGCAATCGGCAGAAGTAAGGATGTTATCCTTCTCGGCGGCGGCAAGGTTTCGTTCTACCTTGCAAAGACGCTTATTAAATCGGGTGCGAATGTCAAAATTATCGAGAAAAATCCCGAACGCTGCAACTTTCTTTCGGAGGCTATACCCGGGGCTGTTATAATTCAGGGCGATTGCATGGATCAGTCGCTGTTGCTTTCGGAGGGTGTTGAACACGCTGACGGAATTGCCGCTCTTATGGATTATGACGAAGAAAATATTATCATAACAATGTACCTCAAGGGCATTACAAAGGCAAAATTGATTACTAAGGTAAACAATGCGTTGTTTGATCCGCTTTTGCATGATCAGAATTTTGAATGTATTATTCATCCAAAGAGCCTTACAGGCGAATATATTGCAAGATATATCAGAGCGATGCAGAATACGGGCGACAGCAATGTTGAGTCGCTCTACCGCCTTAATGATGATAAGGTTGAGGCTCTTGAATTCAAGGTTAATGCGGAATCAAGGGTTACGAATGTTCCGATTATGAGCCTTAATCTGAAGGATAATCTTCAGATTATCTGCATTAACAGAGGCGGAAAAATTATTCTTCCGCAAGGTACGGATGTGATTAAACCTGAGGACACGGTAATTGTGCTTACCATGCAAAAAGGTCTTAGCAAGCTTGAAGATATTGTAAAGCGTTGAGGGGAGCATAATGAATAAACGATTAATTGTGTATATCCTCGGCTGGGTTCTTATTGTCGAGGGTGCGGCTATGCAGATTGCAACCGTTACTTCATTTATATACGGCGAACACGAGGGACTTTATTTTCTCGGAGTAGGCGCTTTGTCGGCACTTTTGGGATTGCTTGCCGTAAAAGTAAAAAAACCGAAAAATACCGTGCTTTATCAGAAGGCAGGCTTTGCGGCTACTGCGTTGAGCTGGATTCTTATGTCTTTTGTAGGTTGTTTTCCGTTTTGGCTGAGCGGTGAGATTCCGAGCTTTATTGACGCTTTTTACGAAACCGTGTCGGGCTTTACAACAACAGGTGCAACTATACTTACCGATGTTGAGGCGTTGAGTCACGGAATGCTTATGTGGCGAAGCTTCCTCCATTGGTTGGGCGGTATGGGTGTAATCGTGTTCCTGCTTGCGATTATCCCCAGACTCGGCGGTCAGCAGAATATTTTCCTTATGAAAGCCGAAAGCCCCGGTCCGATTGTGGGCAAGGCTGTTCCGAAAATGAGAAATTACGCAATGATGCTCTACGGAATTTATTTCGGCTTGACTGCACTTGAATTTATATTTCTGATTGCAGGCAAAATGCCTGTTTTTGACGCACTTAACATAAGCTTTGCAACGGCAGGTACGGGCGGTTTCGGTGTTACCAACGCAGGTATTGCGTCATACAGCAATTATCTGCAAACTGTTATTGCTGTATTTATGATGCTGTTCGGAATTAACTTTTCCGTGTATATCCTCATTCTTGCGAGAAAGTTTAAGCAGGCTTTCCGCATTCAGGAATTGTGGGTTTATTTCGGAATTATCGTGCTGTCAACAGCCTTGATTGCGTTTAATATCAGCTCGCTCTATCCGAGTGCGTATGATGCGGTTCACCAGAGCTTTTTCTATGTTTCGTCAATAATCACCACAACAGGTTTCGGCTTGACCGATGTCAATAACTGGCCTGAATTTTCAAAAACCGTGATTATGATTATCACATTTATCGGTGCAATGGCAGGCAGTACGGGCGGCGGTTTTAAGATTTCAAGAGTTATTTTGCTCTTTAAGGAAACACGAAAGGAGTTTTCACTCCTCATTCATCCGAGAAATGTTAAGACCGTTAAAATGGACGGCAAGGCGATTGACCACAGCGTTATGAGGTCAACCTCAATTTTTCTTGTGCTGTACATCGGAATTTTTGCGTTAAGCTGGCTTGTGCTTTCGCTTGACCAGACGGATTTTGTGACGAATTTCACGGCTGTTGCCGCAAATATCAACAACACAGGTCCGGGTCTTGGAATGGTTGGCCCTGTCGGCAACTATTCGGAGTTTAGTATCCTGTCAAAAATCGTTCTGATTTTCGATATGTTAGCAGGCAGACTTGAACTCTTTCCATTGATGTTGCTCTTCGCCCCATCAGCGTGGAAAAAATCATAAAAATAATCAGTTAAACGAATTGCATCAGGTACCAAATTATGGTCTGATGCAATTTTGTTTGTATACAAAATTGAAAAACGACTGAATTATTTTTCAAAACTTATGTAGATATGCAATATGCACAAAAGAATGTTAAAAATTTCACAATTATTTAGTTAAAAGTTTAACAAATTTTTATGCACATCGCATAAAATATCTTGCTCTTTTTGTGGGAAAGGTAAAAATTCATTTATTTGTATTTGCTAAATGCACAAAGAAAATTTTATTTATTTTGTTATTTTTACACTATACTAACCCCTGAACTTGTTGTATAATATAACCGAAGCAATGAAAGATTGCTCAATAAAAAATAAATATTTTAAAGCGAAAGGGGCTTTATTATGAAATTAGATACAGTTCTTGCAAAAAGAGAGAACAAGGTAGTTTATAAAGACGGCGCACTTGCAGCCAAAGTTTTTGACGAGTGCTATCCGAAATCAGATATTCTTAACGAGGCTCTTAATCAGGCGAGAGTTGAAGAAACAGGTCTTAACATTCCGAAAATCGAAGAAGTTACTAAGATTGACGGCAAGTGGGCTATTATTTCAACCTTTATTGAAGGCAAAACTCTTGCAGAGCTTATGGCAGAGCATCCTGAAAAAGAGGACGAATATCTCAATCTCTTTGTTGACATTCAGGTTAAAATCCTCAGTCAGAAAGCACCGCTGCTTAACAAGCTGAAAGATAAGATGAAACGCAAAATCAGCGAAACAGACCTTGATGCAACAACAAGATATGAGCTTGAAACACGCCTTAACGGTATGCCAAACCACACAAAGGTTTGTCACGGCGACTTCAACCCGAGTAATGTTATCATTAATGAGTCGGGTACACCGTATGTAATCGACTGGTCGCACGCAACACAGGGTAACGGTTCAGCCGATGCAGCGAGAACATACCTGCTGTTCCGTTTGAATCATCAGGAAGAGCTTGCTGAAAAGTATATGAAGCTCTACTGCACAAAGACAGACACAGCTCGTCAGTATGTTGACCGCTGGCTCCCAATCGTAGCCGCATCACAGTCTGTTAAGGGCAAACCCGAAGAAAGGGAATTTCTCCTTAAATGGGCAAGCGTATGTGAATATCAGTAATGCGATATTTATAAATGTATTTTTAAATTTACTAACAATTGACTAATTTCTAAATTTCATTTTGAAATTTTCTCTCCTCTATTTTTTCATAATTGTATTACGGAAACCGAATAAAAGTTGCTCCCACTCCATATACTTGGTGTGGGAGTACTTTTTTGGGGTGAAATTTATGTTAATGGTACACAAGGTTAATTTAAAACATCTTGCCACAAGCCTTGCCATCAGCCTTGGCACAGGTATGTTGTCGGGACTGCTCACAATGGGCGGAATGAAAACCTTTGAAAGCATTAACAAACCACCGCTGTCACCGCCGGGGTGGCTGTTTCCGATTGTGTGGACGATACTGTTTATATTAATGGGTGTGTCAGCCTACCTTATATATGAAGAAAATCCGAGAGTTTTGTCAGCAGGACTTGTGCTGTATGCCGTTCAACTTGCTCTGAATTTTATATGGCCGTTGCTGTTCTTTAATGCAGGAATGTACCTCCTCGCATTTGTCGAACTTGTTGCCTTGTGGGTGTTCATTATACTTATGATAATGGAATTCGCAAAAGTCAACCGTTGTGCCGCATGGCTGCAAGTGCCGTATTTACTCTGGGTCACATTTGCCTTGTATCTGAATTTAGGCATATATATGTTAAATGCGTAGTAACAAATTGAAAATTACGGCGAGCCGCCGTTCCCAATTCGAGAAGACAGTATGATAAAGAAATCGCATCAGATGCCCGAAAAAACTCTGATGCGATTTTTTATATGAAAATGAAAGTTTGTAGGGGCGTTCATTGGACGCCTGTTAAGTAAAGATACAAATACTATGATAGAAATAAACTATATAAATGAAACATAGTTACCGAAATAATGTAGGGGAGAACCGTGTTCTCCCGCAAGTAAAGGCAGAAATTATATGTAAAAACAAATGATATAAATGCCACAAAATCAATGTTCAACTGTAGCGGCGAACCGTGATTTCCCGTCTGAAATATAGTCGCAATGCATTGCACATAAATGTGCTTCCTTTTGCTCGTTATTTCAGACAGCGCTATGCTCCATTTATCCGCCACCGGCGGCGGTCGCAAGGCTACCCCTACAGGATTGCACAAACAATTACAATGCTGCGCTCGGGCATAATATTTTTTTGAATATTACAAACTATCTTCACGAATAGGCTGCAGCGACACGCTGCAAATATTACAAAAGGTTACAAATTTTGTAATAATTCGCTTTAATTTGGTGCCTGAAATGAAGATTTTGTGAGTAAAACTGCATCAAAATTTCTGAATTAGCAAAAAATACAGGCTTTGGGGTTGATTTTTAAAAGAAGTGATGCTATAATAGTTACAAAGTTGTTATCAAGGTGTAACCTGATTTGTAATTAACTGTCAGAATTGGTAACAATTAAGATGGAGGTAATTAACGATGCAGAGAATAAAAAAGATTACTGCAATCATACTGAGTGTTCTCGCACTTTCAAGTGTATGCGTATTCAGTTCTTCATTTTCTGCCGGTGCAAAGGGCACGGGTGCAGGTCTTGCAGAATGGGCACTCAATGCTTATAACAGCGGATGGTCTTATGTTTACGGCGGTTCAACCCCCGGTGCGGTTGACTGTTCAGGTCTTATCTATTCATATGCCGGCGGCGAAAGATGCGGTAACCCACAGCTTGAAACAGCTACCGAAACAGGTTCGGTAAGTGCAGGTATTCCAAATGTTCACGGTCTTGGACTTTGGAGACCCGGTCATGTCGGTGTCTATGTCGGCAACGGTATGGAAGTTGACGCAAGAGGCGATGAATACGGTGTTTGCTACGAGGCAATCGGCGGTTACAATAACTGGACATACTGGTTCAAGCTTGCCGCAGTTTCATATGTAACAAACGGTTGGGAAAGCTTTAACGGCAACTACTACTATTATGAAAACGGTGAGTACATTGTAAATACTTCAAGAACAATTGACGGTACTACATACTACTTTGACTCGCAGGGCAGATCGAGCAAGACTCCTTCAAACACTTCTTCAAGCAGTTCATCAAGTTCAAGCTCATCAAGTTCATCAAGCTCATCAAGTTCATCAAGCAGCTCATCATCTTCAAGCAACACTCCGAGCGTTTACAAGAACGGTTCATCGGGTGCTGAAGTAAAGAAGATTCAGCAAAGACTTGCTGATCTCGGTTACTATAACGGAGCAATTGACGGAAACTTCGGTGACGCAACAGAAGAGGCTTACAAGGCATTCCAGAAAGCCGCAGGCCTTACAGTTGACGGTATTGCCGGCGACTCAAGAAATACACTTTATTCAGAGGACGCTCCCGAAGCTCCAAAGGCTGATACATCAACAAAGACTGAGGACAAGTCCGAAGAGGAAACAACTGCTCCCACAGAGGCCGCAACAGAGCCTACAACAGAAGCGGTTCAGTATCAGAACGGTGACGAAAGCGATAAAGTAACTGCAATTCAGCAGCAGCTTATCAAACTTGGCTACTTTGCTATGGAAGCAACAGGCTACTACGGTGAATACACAGCACAGGCTGTTGCAAACTTCCAGAACCGGAATTCACTTGATTCAACAGGTATCGTTGATGAAAAGACATATAACGCACTCTTTAGCGATAAAGCAGTTGCAAACCCTGAAACAGAGGTTGTAAGCGGTGAGGTTTCACCTGCAGTTTCAGCCGCTCCGATTGAGATGCCGTCATCAACAGGTGCATCGCAGTTCATTCTTTCAAATGAAAAGAATCAGAGCTATTCCGACACAGCTTCAAGCGTTGCAGTTCAGTCTGTAAAATCAGCTAACAAGGCTCTTGCAAAGTCAAAAGCTGCAACAACTCCGACACTTGTTGCCGCAGTTCAGAGATCTGCAAATGTAGGTCTTTGGTTTGTACTTGTTGCAGTTATCCTCGGTGCAATTGCTTTTGTATTCTTCCTTCGTGACAGAAAGCTTTCAAGATATTCAAGATATGTCGCAAGAAAGAAAAAGAGAGCCACCAAAGCCGAGCTTAACGCAAGATGGTAATCAAAACATAATTTAACTTATTAAACAGCCGATTGAAAAATATCGGCTGTTTTTACTTTATATGGGAGTTAATGTGTGTCCGCACGGCGAGCCGCCGTTCCCAGTTCGTGAAGGTAGTTTGTGATATAAAAAACATATTATGCCCGAGCGTATTATAGTAATCGTTTGCGCAATTTATGCCGTTACTTGCGGGCGGATAATATCTGCCTCTATGGGTTGTAAATTTAGCTTGACAAACAGGGGGAACAAATGTACTATAATAGAAGAGCCGAGGTTCGTAGCCTTAAAATAACGACCGGCGAGGACTAAGCCGAGGAAATCACGGAAGTGATTGGAGCGGATTAGACGAGTGGGAGATATTTTAAGGGAAGCGAAGAACAACGAGGCTTGACAGATAGAAGAGCCGAGGTTCGTAGCCTTAAAATAACGACCGGATTGACATCAAACACGCAACTTAAAAGATCACAGAGGAAGAACTATGAACAAACCGCTTGCGGACAGAATCCGCCCGAAAACTCTTGATGATATAGTGGGGCAAAAGCATCTTATTGCACCCGAAAAGCCATTGCGAAAAATTATTGACAGCGGAGATATTCCGAATCTTATTTTTTACGGACCGTCGGGTGTGGGCAAGACTACACTTGCAACATATATAGCCAAAAAGACAAACCGTACTCTCAAAAAGCTGAACGGCACAACTGCGTCAACCGCCGATATAAAGGAAATTGTTTCGCAGCTCAACACATTTTCAGGAGTAAACGGTATTCTTCTCTATCTTGATGAGATTCAGTATTTTAACAAAAAACAACAGCAAACTCTGCTTGAGTACATTGAAAACGGAAGCATAACTCTGATTGCTTCAACAACCGAGAATCCGTATTTTTATGTATATAACGCAATTTTGAGCCGCTCGACTGTCTTTGAGTTTAAGTCGGTTACTCCCGACGAAGTTGAAAGGGCGGTTTACCGTGCAAGCGATTTTCTTGCCGAAGAGAACGGTATCAAGATTGAAATGCCCGAAGAGTGTGCAAAAAAGATTGCAACAGGCTGTGGCGGAGATGTTCGCAAGGCTATGAATGCCGTCGAACTTTCCGTTATTGCAACTGATGAGGTTGACGGCAAAAAGACTGTAAAACTCGAAACGGTTGAACAGCTTGTTCAGAAAAGTGCGGTAAGATATGACCGTGAGGGTGACGAGCATTACGATATTATTTCGGCTTATCAGAAGAGTATGCGTGGCAGCGACCCCAATGCGGCACTCCACTACCTTGCAAGACTGCTTGAGGCGGGTGATTTGCCGAGTGCTTGTCGCAGACTAATGGTGTGTGCGTGTGAAGATGTAGGACTTGCGTATCCCCAGCTTTTGCCGATTGTAAAGTCGTGTGTTGATATGGCGCAGGCTGTCGGACTTCCCGAGGCGAGGATTCCTCTTGCAGATGCAGTGGTGATGGTGTGCAATGCCCCAAAATCCAATTCGGCATATATGGGCATAAACAGAGCTTTGGCAGATATTCGCACGGGTAATTCGGGTCCTGTACCCAGGCAACTGCAGAATAAGCACTGTGACGGAGATGACAACCCGAACAAGGGGCAGTTCTATCTGTATCCCCACGATTTTCCGAACCATTATGTTGAGCAACAATATCTGCCCGATGCGTTAAAGGATAAAAAGTACTATGAGTATGGCAGAAACAAGAACGAACAGGCATTCAAAGCCTACTGGGACAAAATCAAAAAGAAGTAATCAAATAAAAAATTTTTGACATGAAACTGCAAATAAAGTCAGATGTTGCTAGCCAAACATCTGACTATTTGCTTTTATTATCCTGTTTTTTTGCTAATTATTGTTTCATTGTCTATTATGCACAATTTGAATGTGAATATTTTGTGACGCAAGAAATTTTATTATTCTTTAAGAGAAAATTATTAGCGGTTCAATAATGTAGAATTAAAGAGTAATTGTGGAGTAGTGTTGAGTAGCTTCACACGTGCAACAAAAAAATAATTCTGGAGGAAATCAAAATGGTAAAAAGACAACACAAAATCATGTGCCTTGTGCTTTGCCTTATGCTGGCGGTTTCAACCGTATTCGTTGGTGCAGTAAGTGCTTCTGCTGCAACAGGCGATACTGTTTACGTTAGGGTAAACAACGGCTGGTCAAACGTTAACTGCTATATGTGGACTGACGGTGTCGGCAGCAACGCAACTTGGCCGGGTAAAGCAATGACAAAGGTTGAGGACGGTGTATATTCTTACACTCTTGACAAGGATTACACATCGGTAATCTTCAACAACGGCTCAGATCAGACAGACGACCTTGCATACCAGGGTCACGGCAAAATCTATGACCTTTCAAAGAAAACATGGTCGGATTATGCAGGTGCTCCTTCACAGGACGCAACTGCTCAGAGACCTACAAGCGCAACAACAGCAACAACTGCTACAACAGCAACAACTCCCAGCGGTGAAGGCACAACTGTTTACCTCAACAACGAGGCAGGTTGGGCAACACCTGTTGCTTATATGTGGAACAGCAATTCTGACAGCAACGGTTCATGGCCGGGCGTAAAGATGACAAACATTGGTGGCAACATCTATCAGTATACCGCATCAAAGTCATATGCAAAATGCATCTTCAGCAACAGCGGTCAGTCACAGACAGCAGACCTTACTGCAAAGGACGGCTATGTATACAACAACAAGACTAATCAATGGTCTGTTTATGATACAAGCCCTCTCCAGGTTAAGGAATTTACTGCTGATCCTGCATCAAACATCTACACAGGTACAGATGTACAGCTTTCTGCAACTGCTGCCAATAAGAGCGGCGCAGCAGTAAGCTACAAGTTCTCTGTTACTAACGCACAGGGCGGAACATCAACACTTTCCGACTTCTCTTCAGCAAAATCAGTAACATGGACTCCTACAGTTGCAGGTGAATACACAATTACATTTGACTTTAAGGACACAGACGGCAACACAAACAACCGTACAATGACTCTTGAAGTTAAGGACGACTCAGCAATTGTTAAGCCAATCATCAAGAGCGTTACTCCTGCAAACCTTAACCTTATCAAGGTTAACTCAACTGCTACTGTAACAGTTAAGGCAGGCGGCGGTAAGACAGGTACTAACCTTCTTTTCTACAAGTATGTTGTAACTGATCCTAACGGTGCTCAGAACACACCTTACTACACACTCAACAACATTTACACATTCGTTCCTACAATGAAGGGTGAATACAAGGTTAATGTTTATGTACAGGGTTCTGACAACAGCACAATAAACAAGACTTATACTTACACAGCTGCAGACGATGTTACTGAGCCTACAACAGTTGTTGTTCCTACAACTGCTCCTCAGCCAACAACAGTTCAGCCAACAACTGTTAAGCCTACAACAGCTCCTCAGCCTGCAACAAAGCCACAGCCAACTACTTCACCGGTTCAGCCGACTACAGCAGTTCAGCCTACAACTGCTCCTTCAAGACTCCGCGGTGATGTTAACGGTGACGGTGCTGTAACTGTTCTTGACTCAACATATCTCCAGAAGTCACTTGTTAACATTTCTGGTGTACCTTCACTCGATCAGCTTGATCTTGCAATATGTGACCTTGACGGTGACGGCGTAATCAGCATCAAAGACGCAACAATTATCCAGACAATTGTTGTAAATATGAAATAAGCCAAATAAGTAAAAAAAGATTGGAGATATACTTATGACAAGAATCAAGAAGCTGTGTGCACTTGTTCTTGCTGTAATGATGGTTGTAACCGTAGGCGTAATTTCTGTAAATGCAGCTCAGAGTTCCGACTCTGATGCTGTTGCTGCGGATACAACAGATACAGGCATTACAATTCATGTAAGAATGAATGATGACACACAGCCATATGTATATTTGTGGAACTCGCTTCCTACAAACAGCGCTATGTCAAAGTCTTACCCCGGTGAGAAGATGACAAAGGGCGACAAATGGTACAACTACCATGTAGCTGATGTTACAAAAGTAAACGCAATTATCACAGATGCTGACGGCAAGCAGTACTCATCAGAGAAAAAGCTTGAGTCAGCAGCAAGCTCAGACTGGTACTGTGAAAACGGTAAATGGTCAAAGTACAACCCTGACGAGCCGGATCCGGTTGGCAGTGTTGATATGCGTGAAGAAACAATCTACTTCGTTATGACAACTCGTTTCTATGACGGCGATACAGGCAACGATGTTCATTGTTGGGATGACGGCACAGCCGGCAACGGTGATGACGACCCTGCATGGCGTGGTGACTTCAAGGGTCTTGGCGAAAAGCTCGACTACATCAAGGCTCTCGGCTTCAGCGCAATCTGGGTAACACCTGTTGTTACAAATGGATCAGGCTATGACTACCACGGCTATCATGCTATGGATTTGTCAACAGTTGATGCTCGTTATGAAAGCTCAGACTACACATACGAGGATCTTATTCACGATGCTCACCAGAAGGGCATGAAGATTATTCAGGACGTAGTTCTTCAGCACACAGGTAACTTTGGTGAAGCATACTTCTGTAATCTTTTCACAAAGGATACAACTAAAGACCTTGGCAACCTTCAGGAGTCATTGATTCCTACACAGTATCTTCTTGATACATACGGCCTTAAGTCACCTGAGGAATACTGGGCTCAGAAGCCGGGTGTTCAGTATCAGCAGAGACTTAACCTTATGAAGAATGTTACTTACTCAGGCGACAACGGTAACTCAACCGGTCCTCAGCCTGCAGAGCAGGACTTCTCTATGAATAAGATTTCACAGAGTGATACTTACAACCCGAACAACTACTATCATACAGGCTATTTCCAGAGTCCTAACTATGATGACTGGACAACAAAGTTCAGCCAGATTGCAGGTGACTGCGTTGACCTTAACACAGAGAACCCTGCAGTTGCAGAATATGTTGTAGATTCATATTCAAAGTATATGGATATGGGCGTTGACGGCTTCCGTGTTGATACCGTTCGTCACATTCCGAGAGTATCTCTCAACATTATGTTCAATGACCAGCTTATGGACGCTGCTAAGGCAGCAGGCAAGCCTAACTTCTATATGTTCGGCGAAATCTGCACAAGATACACATCAGTTTGGTATCGTGGCCATGCCGAGGAGTCAACTCCTTACTACACATGGAAAGAGTCTAACTCTAAGTGGGCAGACAGCTGGCACTGGGGCACATCAGCTTCAGACATCAACGACAACATGAACCTCGTTCTTCAGCATTATCTTGAAGAAGATAATTACAACGGTGATATGGATTCTACACAGCCAAAGAGCGACAACGCTTACCTTGACGGTATTACATATCACGGTTCCGACCGTTCTATGGCATCAGGCATGGATGCAATTGACTTCCAGATGCACAGAATGTTCGGTAGCGCTAAGAACGCTTATAACTTCGCTGTTAACAACGACCAGTATTACAATGATGCAACATACAGCGTAATGTATGTTGATTCACACGACTATGCTCCTGAACAGCCGGATGAAACAACTCGTTTCACAGGCGGTACACAGACATGGGCAGAGAATATGGATCTTATGTTCACATTCCGTGGTATTCCTTGCGTATACTATGGTTCAGAAGTTGAGTTCAAGAAGGGTGAGCTTATTGATAAGGGTACACTTATTTCTCTTGAAAACTCAGGTCGTGCATACTTCGGTGATTATCTTGAGGGTACTGTAAACGCTACTGACTTCAGTGAGTACACAGCATCAGGCACTGTTGCTGACACTCTTGCAAGCCCGCTCAGTAAGCACCTTTCAAAGGTTAATGCTATTCGTCGTGCTATCCCCGCTCTCCAGAAGGGACAGTACACAGCATCAAACACATATGTAACAGGTGGAGATATGTCTTATGTTCGCCGTTATACTGACGACAACACAGACAGCCTTGCACTCGTTTCAATTTCTTCAGGTGCAACATTTAAGAACATTCCTAACGGCAAGTATGTTGACGCTGTTACAGGTGATGTTAAGTATGTTACAGACGGTACACTTACAGTTCCGGAACTTGCTAAGGCTAACATGAGAGTATATGTATGCTGCGCAAGCGGATTTACAGGTATCGACGGTCAGATTGGCGGAGATTCAGCTTACGCTAAATAATTCCGACTCGGTTTATTCCTGAATCTGTAATTAAACAAAATAATTACGGCACTCCGATATTTTTCGGAGTGCCGTTTTTTCTGCAATTTTCCAAAATTAGTATAAAATAACAGTCGGGTAGCAGAAACTTACATTCAGTAAGTCTGCTACCCGATTTTTGCTTATAACAACTGCAATTTGGTTAAAGTTATAATCGACACTCGAAAATTTCGTTGGTGTCGGAAAAGCCGTGTGATTTGTACCATTCCTCCGAATTTTCGCTTGGCCATGCAAAGACAAGTTCACATTTAATTGACGAAAGGTAGCTTTTTACATAATCAAGTACCTGAGTGCCGATACCCTTGCCACGATATTCTTCAAGTGTGAATACCTTCGTTAAATACGCAATAAATTCACGCTTTGTGTTTGGTGTGGGAATTGTCGGAATAAGGTATACAAACATTGCCGACAGGATTTTTGCGTTCTCGTCCTCGGCAACAAAGATTTTATATCCTTCGTCTGTGTATAAAAATGCAATGAAGTCCTCTTGAAAAACCGATTTAGTCACACCGTCGGTGTTGTGTTCACCGTAAGTATTGTCGTCCTCAACAGCGTGAGTCCAGCTCATTTCCGCAAGCTGAACAAAATCTCTGTCCTGAGCCTCTCTTATTACCATCTCATCACCCTATCAAATAATTTGGTTACAAGATAAGTATAACACAGATTTCAGCGATTACAAGGCTAATGAAAGTCTAATTGTCTTGAACATTCATTCAAAGTCAGAAAATTACTTTTGTGCCAAAAATTCCTTGCCTGCTTTATCGGTTGCTATAATTGCTTTTATGAACGCTTCTTCGGCCGGATTATCGGGAACATATTTCCATTCAACAACGCTTGCGGCTTTGTGGGCAATTGCCGGCACATCTTCGGGAGTAAGTGCAATTTCGCCGAGGGTACAGGGAAGACCTATACTGTGGTTGAATTCAAAAATTCTCTGTCTTTCTTCAAGCTGTTCGTCATAGGTCAGCAGACAAAGCACGCCGAACGATACGATTTCACCGTGCAGATGATTGTGTTCACACTGCGGAAAGAGCGAAGCACCGTAGTAAACGCAGTGTGCAAGTGATGAATTGTAGTAATAATCCTCCGCAGGGTCGGGATTGTTCTCGTGAACTGTAAAGTTTGAAACAAGTCCCGCAGTGATGATAATGTCAAGCGCAACCTGTTCAATTGCCTCTGTCGGCACATTGTTTTTGCAGTCCTCAAGAGCCTGTTTGCCAAAATTTATGAGCGGTTCGGTACTTGCGGAGGCAATTGCCTTGCCAAGCAATGGGGTGTGAATCATATTCTTCCCACGGCAAGCAAATACTACCTCATATTCTTTTGAAAGTGCGTCACCGATTCCAGCCCACATAAGTTTTTCGGGAGATTCTGCAATGATTTTGGTATTGATAAATGTGTGGATTGCAGGTGCTTTGTGGTATGAATATTCTTTGAAAGTGCCGTCGGGATTGTACATTACCGAAAGCGAAGTGCAAGACGCACAGTTTGACGCAATTGTCGGGAATGCAAACAGCGGCTTGTCATATAAAGAACAATAGGTTTTTGCCGTGTCAACAGCTCGACCGCCTCCGACACCGAATACCATATCAGCCTTTTGTACAGACGGATTGTTCTTTACTTTTTCAACATTTTCATAGTTGGAGTCGCCACCGTACCATACAAAATCAATGATTTCAATGTCAGAGCCTTTAATCCCCTCAAGCAAGGCTTCTTTTGACTTTTCCATAGCGGTTTTACCGCCGACTACAACCGCTTTTTTGCCGTAAGGTTTCACGATTTCGGGAATTGATTTGTAGCAATTAACCCCAACGCTGTAACTCGGTAAAAATTCGCTGTATGTGTGTGACATAATTTATCCCTCCGAAAACAATATTTACAGATAAATTATATCACCGCAGTTTGTACATTTCAATACATTAGCACAATAAATTGTTTAAATTATTATTGCCTTACAGATGAAAATATGCACACATCTTATGCAATTTAGCAAAAAATTGCGAAGAATATTCGTGAAAAATACTTATGGAAATGGCTTTGGCAAAGTGCTATAATCTTGTAAATATATATAGGAAGGGCGGTGCTTTTATGCAGGAAATATTCGAACAGAAAACAGACAGACAGCTTGCAGCAAAGCAGAGAATAATTGCGGTTGCGGCAGGCAGGGAAAAGGCAGACCTTGTTTTGAAAAACGCAAAGTATCTTAATGTGTTTTCAAATGAATTTTTGTGCGGTGACATAGCCGTTGCAAACGGACTGATTGCGGGTGTCGGAAAATATGACGGTAAAACAGAGATTGATGTCAGCGGAAAACTCGTTCTTCCCGGCTTTATCGACGCACATATTCACCTTGAAAGTTCAATGGTGACTCCTGCTGAATTTGCAAAGGCAGTTGTTGCCCACGGTACAACCACAGTCATAACCGACCCTCACGAAATCGCAAATGTAATGGGCATTGACGGAGTTGAATATATGATTCAGGCATCGCAAAATTTGCCGATTGATGTTCATTTTATGATGCCGTCATGTGTGCCTGCCACAGAAATTGACGAGAGCGGTGCGGAGCTTGACTGCAAGGATATTGACTTGTACTTGGATAATAAAAAGGTACTCGGACTTGCAGAGATGATGAACTATGTCGGTGTTATCAACGGCGACAAAAATGTGCTTTCAAAAATTGTTACCTCGCAGGCTCACCACAAGAAGATTGACGGTCACGCTCCTGAGCTTTCGGGCAATGACCTCAACGCATACATTGCCGCAGGTGTCTATTCCGACCACGAGTGTTCCACCTTTGAAAATGCCCTTGAAAAGCTGAGAAAAGGTCAGTTTATTATGATTAGAGAGGGTACTGCCGCTCATAATCTCAAGGCGCTTATGCCGCTTTTGACTCAGCAGTATTACTCAAGGTGTATGTTTGCAACAGATGATAAGCATCCAAGTGATTTGCTTCACGGCGGTCATATTGACTACATCGTAAAACAGGCGTTAAAAAACGGTGCAGATCCGATTGTTGCCCTCAAAACAGCAACCCACCATGCCGCAAGATACTTTTTGCTCAATAACAAAGGTGCAATTGCTTCGGGTTATCTTGCCGATATTGTTGTTGTCGATAATCTTGAAGATTTCAATGTTGAAACTGTTTTCAAGCGTGGCAAGCTTGTTTTTGACGGCGAAGTTAAGGACTTTTCTGCTCCCACAGTTGATGAAAAGCTTGCCGAAAAATGCTTTGACACTTTCCACCTTGACAGCGTAACTCCGAGCAGTTTCAAGGTTGACGGAAAACTCGGACTTATCGGTCTTGTCGGCGGTGAATTGCTCACACGCAATATCGGCACAGCCGATAAAATTGATGTGGAAAACGATATTCTGAAAATTGCCTGCATTGAGCGTCACAAAGGCACAAACCATATCGGTGTCGGCTATGTTAAAGGCTATTCGCTGAAATCGGGTGCAGTCGCAACCTCGGTTGCCCACGATTCGCACAACATTATCACAGTCGGCTGTAATGATGATGACATTGCCGTTGCCGTGAACGCAATCAGGGACAGCAAGGGCGGTATCGCAGTTGTTGAAAACGGCAAAATCAAGGCTCTTCTTGAACTCCCGATTGCAGGCTTGATGTCCGATGAACCGCTGACAACCGTAAACGAAAAGCTTGAAAAGGCAAAATCATCGGCATATGAACTCGGTGCGGATAAAAGCATTGATCCGTTTATGACTCTCTCGTTTCTAAGTCTGCCCGTTATTCCAAGCTTGAGAATAACCACCAAAGGTGTGTTTGATGCGGAAAATTGGAAAATGCTCTGATGTGCGGAAGCTTTTAATAATACAATAAAATATCAAATAATTTAAACAGGAAAACAAAATGCGTATTGTCACTTTGTTTTCCTGTTTTATTTTGTAAAAGGGCTATAGCCATTTTACAGTCACTTTGCATTTGTATAATTTAAATATAAAAGAAATTGGTTGATTTAAAGCATATAGCAATACAATATTAAATAATAGCCATTGTGCAATATTTACAAATTATTGTGTAAAAATTTGTCGTAAAAATTACCTGATTTGCTTGAAATATTATTAAAATGTGATATAATAGCATTATAAAGTCAATGTATAAAAAGTATTGCAATAATAATTACAGAGTTAATTGAAGTGTAATCTACTGAATTATCAGTTGTATACGACTAAAGATACAATAACTTAAAATTAAAAACATCAAAATATTATAAATAATTTAAACGGATAAATCGTGCATTTGCGTTTGTTTAAATGGTAAATCTGTACAATGGCTTGTGAGGAGGTCTGGATATTAAGAAAAATGAGGTGACGAAATGAAATTCTATAAAAGATTATTAGCAATGGCAATTGTGGCAACCGTTTTTATTTCTGTTTTTGCATTTGGTGCATCAGCATACGGCTCGGATAACGATGTTCCGTTTTATGTTCGTGTTCCAGGAAATCAAGATGTAGTTTATAGTAATGCTGAGTACAGAGGAAATTCAGATAAAAAAGTTCCTTGGAAGGTAAACTTTACCTTTTCTGAAGAAGGCAGAGGTACCATAATGAACTTCTATCTTTCAGGTCCTTGGTATTCGAAACAATCAAATATTCAAGAGGTTCATCAAGGAAATAAGGATCATTTCTTTGCTGCATATGATTCATGCAAAAATATGAATGTTGGTCTTGCTATATATAATAATAATGATGTTGAAACAAAATATTATGTTGCAGGTTACTGGGATGAAGAAACTGCATATCATCCGTTCAAAGATTAAAAAATATAATCTTTTTTGAATAACTACTGTTTGTTAATTAACTTTTATTCCTCATAAGTCATTTGCAGATTTACCATTAAATATATAACGAATCAGCCTATAAATTGAGGTGAAAATTATGTCATATTATATTACCCGAATATTTAATAACAAACTTAAATTAGGCGTTATACTGTATATTTTTATTGCTCCTATACTTGATATACTGTTGACTCTGATTGATCTAAGTAAAGGAGCTTCTGTTCCTGCACCGTATTTGGCGACCTTTTTAGGAGGTTTCTCAATTGGAGGGTTAAGAAAATTACTAAAGTGGTATTTACCACTGCTTTTAGCAATCGTTGTTGCGGATGATTGCATTGAGGATTACAGAATAGGATACAAAAATATTCTTATCACAAAAAGAGGTAAGAATAAATATTTTGCATTAAATATGCTTAAAAGTTTTGTTATTTCTTTTTTGATTATTATAATTCCTCTTTTGCTTAATCTCCTTATGGTGTATATTGTTTTTGCAGGAGGTACATATTTATTTATGGATCCGGAATCTATAAAAGCAATTCCAAGTATGGCGGAGTATTATAGCCACCCAATGTTTTATAACCTGCTTTGTATTCTTCTGCTTTCGCTCACCGGTGGCGTTGTGGGAAGCGGTGCAACGGCACTTGCAATGGCATTTCCAAACAGATTTATCCTTTATCCGTTAATATTTATATTGTGGTATATACCGTCAATTGCTAAACAGTCTATTATGATGGCTTTTCAGCCTTTTACCGAATATCCATTGTCATATGCACTTCCTTCAGTTATTTTCGTATTAGCTACAAATGTGGTTGCTGTTTTGTTTTCGTTCTTTAAGGTGACTAAGTATGATCAGGTGTAAATTAAGAAAATATGCAATCGTACTTCCGCTTTGCGCAGTGTTTTTTATTTCGCTTTGCACATACACATATTTACGATTTTATAATTATTTGAATTCGGATTATTCTGAGAAGTTAAGCCAAAAAAATATTTTTTATAATGTTGCGGGCGGTGATGGTGACTTTATCACATCTGGCAATGTTATCGGTTTTTATATAATATTGTTCGTTTTGTTTTTGTTTTACATATTTACCGATGAGAATGAAAGCTACATTGTAAGACTGAAATCGAGAGCCTCTTTTGTGACAGGAAGAATTGCTGATTGTGCGGTATTTGCTTTTTTGTTTTCATTTTTGATAGAAGCAGTCAACGTAGTTGCGGCACTTATCTGCTTTGACATTAACCTGATTTTAGAATTGAATTTTCTGCAATATTCGGCACTTGAACTTTTGACTTTGTTTTTGTTTTATTTCAGAGCAGGACTCGTTATGCTCTCATTCGGAATAATAATTTCTCCCAAAGTTGCTCCGTTCATTACTATTGCATTATATCTTATAGAGTTATTTGCGACTATTATTTTCATGATAAGTAAAGTATGGTTGCCGTTCAGAGATTCCGTAGTGGTGTCAAAACTTATGCACGGCGAAATGGTTCTGTCGGATATGTGGGGCATTATGTTAAGAGCATTGCTTATGATGTTTATGCTTATCTTCTCTTCCTACTTTTTGTATCAGAAAAAGGATGTTTTGAGTAATGTTAAAAAGTAAGCTTGTTTTGTCGATAATACTAATTGTTGCGTGCTTTGCTCAATTGTTCAGTTGTGTATTTCAGGGGAACTTTCAAAATGCCTTTATGATTGGTTTAGCCCCAAGCAATTACGGCTTTGAAATTACAAAATTTATGCTGCTTTTGCTGCCCGTATGTTTTATTCTCTTCTTTACAAGCGGCTCAATTGAGAACCTTAAACAAGGCTACGGCAAGATGTTGATTGTACGCAATTATTCAAAAACAGTGCTGATTTTAAAGCGTTGTCTTAACAATTTTATAGCATTGATTTGCATTGTTTTGTTCCAGTTCATAATCTTTTTTGTTGCAAGAGAAAGTATGACTCCCGTTGAAAGCGGAACTCTTAAATCTTTGATTATGTACTTTCTGACAATTTTTTCGCTGATAGTTATTCAGTCTTTGCTTGAAATCAGTATTCCTGCACACGTTGTGAACATAGGAATTTTCATCTATTGCTTTATTGCGTACTATTTGGTTCAGAATTTTGTTGACGCACCGATTTGGAAAATGCTTCTCTTCCCGAGTTTGATGTTCGGAATGCAGAACGGTGCTGTGTCGGGCGAGAGCATTTACTACGGATACCTGTTATTCATAGTTGCGTTAAATGCTTTGTGCATTTTTATTCTGAATTTGAGATTTAAGAAAACCGATATTTTTTGAGGTGATATTATGGTAGAAATAAAAAATTATTGTAAAAGTATCAAATCAAGACCGATTTTAAATAATGTAAGTTACAATTTTGAGTACGGCAAAATCTACGGACTTTACGGACACAACGGTTCGGGCAAAACTATGCTTTTGAGAGCAATTGCAGGCTTGCTTGTTCCCGACAGCGGCTCTGTTGTGATTGACGGAAAGGTTTTGCACAAGGATATGTCGTTCCCTCCGAGCATAGGCATCGTGATTGAAAATATGAACCTGTTGCCCCAGTACAATGCTTTTGACAATCTGAAAATCCTCGGCAAAATCAAGAAAACCGCCACAGATGAGGATATAAAAACAGCGCTTGAGCGTGTGGGATTAAAGTCTGATTTAAAGGTGAAAAAGTTTTCGCTTGGTATGAAACAGAGGCTGAATATTGCTCAGGCTGTGTTTGAAAAGCAGAAAATAATCCTGCTTGATGAACCGACAAATGCACTTGATAATGACGGTGTACAGCTGATTTACAAGCTTCTTAAAGAAGAAAAAGAAAGAGGTGCGCTCGTAGTTATCACAACTCATCACAAAGAGGATTTGGAAGAAGTTTGTGATGTTGTTTTGGAAATGACAGAAGGTGAGCTGCATGAAAAGTAAACTGTTTACTCATAAATTTTTCATTGTTCTTTGCATCTCGGTTGCCGCTTTGCTCGGATTGTCTTTCCTTGCCAGAGCGACAATCGTAAATAACAGATTTGAACAAATGGCTGTTGATGAAAAATATAGTCTAAAGGCTTCAGCCGACGGTCAGTTTGTAATTCAATTTCAAGACGATGAAAACGGAAATTTTTATGCCACTGTCGGCTTGTTTCAGGGCGGATATTACGGCTTGGACGATGCGTATATTCCGACTTCATATGATGAAAATACAAAAATAACCGCTATTGAAAAGGAAGCTTTCAGCGGCTTTGATTGTCTGAAAAAAGTTGTTATCCCCAACGGCATTTGTGAAATCAAGGATGACGCATTTAAGGATTCAAAAAATATAACGGAAATTTATATTGCGCCCTCCGTAAATAAGATTGCAAAAACCGCTTTTGACGGCATTGACAACCTTACGATATATGCCGAAAAGGGTTCTTATGCCGAAAAATTTGCGGTTGAAAATAAAATCAATTATAAAAACTATACGACCGAGCCTGAAAATCCGGAGGCTAAAAATACCGATTATTCAAAAATCAGAAACGGTGCGTATTACGGCGAATATTATAATTATGATGTTATCTATGATGACGGCAAGCCCGTGTGCGTAATAACTAACTATAACCCAATGTCGACAGAGGAAAAGCTTGAAATTCCTGCACATATTGACGGCTTGGATGTGATTTCAATTGCAGATGACGCAATAAATTACGGCGGTGCAAAGGAAACAGTCGTTCCCGATACAGTAAAATTCATTGCCGATAATGCGTTCAAAGAATCCTACTCCCTTGAGGATATCTACCTGACCAAAAATGTGTCCTACATAGGAAAATCTGCCTTCAAAGACTCAAAAGACCTAACAATCCACGCCCCGACAGATTCCTATGCACACACCTTTGCGACCGAAAATAAAATAAATTTCAAAGCCACAGACGATTAAATCCGATGAGCAATGAATAAATCATAAACTTTTATGTGCACGCAAACAAAACTTCCAAAAATGATATTTCTAACGCCTTGCAGGATATGATTATCATTAAGTGAAAATACGAAGTGTCAGAAAAGTGTTAGAAATACAAGGAGTATAGTGTTAGAAAGCCCATAAGCAGAAAATAAAAAGTCCTCAAAAACGGCTTGCTTAAGCCATTTTTGAGGACTTGTTTGTGGCAGGGGCAGAAGGACTTGAACCCTCGGCACGCGGTTTTGGAGCGGCTGTTGAAAGCTCAAAACTGCATAGACAAGCCACTATTTAAGCCAAATTCATAGCATCAAAATTACATTTTCGTGGTTTTGATGCTTTTTTGATGCTATTGGTATTTTTAAGCTTACAATATAATAGCTGATGACTTTTTTATTCTATAGAAATTTCAAATGCTGACGGTCTGCTAAAATAACATCCTTTAGTGCAGTATATGGTAACATGCTAAAATCAATTTGTCAATCGATTCAGAACTCAAATTTTGCGCCGCTGTAAACAAAGAATACAAAGCGGAAACAGATTCGTTTTATTTTTTCAGTATATTAAACTATATGTTTTTGCTGATTTTTATATATTCTCGCAGATATTTGAATGGGAAAGGTACAACGGTATATTGACCGTTGCGTACAAATTCAACGGAGAGAAGTGGTAGCAGGTCCTTGAATTCCATTTTCTTTTCAGATATTATTTTACGAATAATACAAGCTCTGCTGACACCGGATCTTCTAAGCGATTTTTCTCCTGCATAATAGTACACTTCTTCACCCTCTTCAAGAACAAAATCCTTTTTAAAACAGCATATATTTACGATATTACTCATAAGGTATTCGTCATTTTTTAGACTTTGGATTCTCGGATGCATCCACACACCATATTTATCGCGCATATACTGATTTAGATCAATAGCATACTTTTTTTGCATATTCATAAATCTGCGAATTTCATACTTTGTAAGAACAGGTTGCTGCTCTCTTATAATTGCTATAAGATTGTTTGTTTCATCAGCGTACTGTGGATATTCTGATGAAAATGCATTAATCATATTAATTAGATTTTCTTTTCGTACTGCTGTGTTTGGGTTGGTTTCTTTAAGTGCCATGTTGAGTTTGTAAATGTCAGGAATGGTAAATTCGCAGGTCCTCACAATTGCGTGTATATTATTAATATCAGAAAACACAAGACCTTCAACACTGTTACATACCCTGCTGTTTTCTTTGTTGTATTCTGAATACATAAGCATTATTCGTTCTTTATCAGTACTTTCTGTGGGTTCAATATCATTAAAGGTTTCAAAATTCAAATCACCTGTTGGTGTTACTGTCATCATATTGTATTCAAAGTGAGAATCAGGGTATGTATATCCTTCTATCTTTTCTCTTGTTACAAACGACCAGGTTTTGTCTGTCTTTAGTTGTGTCCAATCATAAATAGAGAGTTTACGACTATAAATATCCCCTTTAATTATTAATTCCTGGACTACCTTTTTTACCATGTTTTTTAATTTTTCCTCGCTATGGTTTTCAACTATAATATGTTGAACAATCAGACCGTTGTTATCATCTTTGTGTGGGTCCGGTAACTTATTATTTTCATAGTATTCCTCACCATAGATAATACGGATATTGTAACCGCTTTCTGAGGTTGTATCTATCAGAGGGTGTATATTGTAATCACTTTCAAGAATGCGAACAATGCTGTCAAGCATTGATTCGGACTGTTTGTCCTTGCAGTAGTCGGATATGGTAACGTTTTTTTTACTAAGCATTTTTCCGAATTCTTTTACGCTGATTTCAGTCTTTTTGCTTTTTTTAATTTCCGTTTTATCAGCAGCATCGTATGAGTCATATTCAAGTGTTAAGTAATCAGACAGTTTTAGCTTTACATCTTCAAGAAACTTATTCATTATACCCAGTTTGCTTCTGGAAAATTTTTCTGGGTTTTCATAACATAAAAATTCTACCGTATTGTGGGAATTTTTATATGAACCCGGCGCAAAGGTGTCCTTCAGGTCAACTTTGTCACTTTTCAGTTTTTTTCTGAAAGCTCCTGTTTCGGCGTCTATTATGTAGAAACTGCCCTGTTTTGAATAACTGTTTTTCCTGAATGTCTTGACATCAAGGGTTAAGTACATTCCCGGCTTAAGTGAAATCTGGAGGAATCGGAACATATATATTTCTTTAGTTGATTTGTCTCTTATCGGGGATGTGCTGTCGCCATAGTATAACTTACCTGTAAGATTATTATAGGAGAACAACTCGCCTTTAGGAGTTTTCATAGAATTTATAAGCAGTTGCGCAAGAAGTCTGTCATTGTAATAGAAAACCCTGTTTCTTTCAGCCTTATCCAGCACATTGATTTTTTCTACGGCAACATTTGGATACTGCTCTTTTATCTTTCTGCTAAAATTGAGATTATATTCTTTGCCTTTTTGAAAAAGAACAAGTGCTTCTTTTCCAAAAGAATGTTGTACTGCAAGTGCTTTGTATTCAGCGGTAGGAATATCAAGGATATTTGTATTGTATAAACCTGTTGTGCCTTTGACAAAGTAAATGTCAAAATCCCTTTCTATATTTTCATAGTTGTATTCTGCTCGAAACTTGTTGGTAAGTATCATAAAAAATCTTCACTCCTTATCATATTAATATTTGTGGTTATAGGTTTTCCGTCTTGGTCAATCAATCCCGGAATCTCTACAATTTTTCCGTCACAGCTTATAGTAGGTTTCGTATTGTTGTTTCCTACAAGGTTGATTATATATGCCCTTTTGCCCTTAATAGTATCAAGCTTTTGCCGTATTCTTTCAGTAGTTCTTTCTCTGTCCTGCAGGTAAGTAGGCTTCCAGTTTTTGAAGTCAACATAAATACCGTCATTAAGTTCAAAATCAAAGAACTCAAATCTATCAGGGTCATTAATTGGCTTTAATTTCATTCCCCGTTCTCTGCTTAGTATAAACTCGCCGCAGACTTCTCCTAATGCACCTTTATAGATGTTGTGGAAAAGTACAGGGCTCATCATATACATATTTTTTTCAAAAGTTGTTGCATAACCTAATTTAATGAAGTGTTCTCTCATACAGCTATATTTCATCGCGTATGGAAGATAAGAGTTTTTCTCTCCTGCCTCATAAATAATAGTTTCGTTTGTCATACCCTTCATTTTTGCTCTGCCACTGTTTTGAAAGTCAATTTTACTTGTACCAAAATCAATAATTACATCATCAAAATCATAGTACTGAGAGTAAAGGTATTTGTTGATTTTTTTACCGGCAGTAATATAAAGCATTTTCAAATTATAGTCAGCATTATATTGGCTTTGATTTGCAGTAGGAAAAGTCAACACCAGCTCTCTTAATTCATGCCATATTTGCATACTCCTTTCGTTCCATTTTCTGTAAAGCAAGCCTTTAATAGTCCACATTCCGGTTGAAGATATTTTTTCTGCAGTATTAAGGATGCGCTGCCGTTCATCCGAATAATCACTTCCAAGAGTTTCTCTCAAAACAGCAATAGCTTCCAGCTCAGGCGACATTATTCTTTTCCGTATTTCACCGCTATATATCTTTTCAAGCAGCTTGTCCTCAATGTAAATATTAATGTTTCTGTTTTTCACAAATGTGCGGCACATTCTGCCTACTGCCTGAATGACTTCTCTTGTTGCCTGCATACGGATACTTTTAATTTTATATAGTTCATTATTTTCATAGGTATGCCCTGTAGAGTAGGAATTAAAGGCTGTTCTAATAAGACTATTAAGTTGTGAACGCTTGATTTCTCCGTTTTCATACAGACTTTCTATTTGTACCAACATACTTATCAGCTGGTTAACTGTAATTTTTTCATCTGTATAAATATTGGTAGTAAGATTTGTAATATTTCCAAGATACAGAGCATCAATATCCTTTGTAAAGTGGCGTTTATCCTTTGGATTTTTACATTCGGCAAGTTCAATATAGTTTGTTTTGTCTGTAACTGCATATTGCAGATTTTGCCCTGCGCCGATTGTACTGTAAGAAGAAATTATAAGAATTTTTTCTCCTTGCTCCAATTTATTAATCAGAACTTTTTTATCCTCTTCAAAATTTTTGCTTTTAAGCACAAACAGTGTATCTGTTGCGTTATAGTTTAGTCCGCAAAATAGAATTGCCTTTTCCATTAATCCTAAAAGCAGATTATAGTTCATAGATGCTTTGTTTTCCTCAGGAAGAGCCATTCCAAGGTAAAGCATGGATTTTAGTGTTGTATTTTTAAGGAAGGATACCATAGCATACAGAATATTGCAGTACCTGATTCGGTAATATATTTCTTCACACTCATTGTCAATAATATTACAGCATACCATTGCAAAATCATTGTTTCCAAATAATTCTCTGCAAATATCTTCACTTCTGCTTTCACTGTACTCAGTACTGATAACTTCGGTGCTAAGACAAATTCCTTTGTCCTTGTATGGTTCATAAAGCCTGAACATCTGTTTTTTAACTCTGTCTTTCATATCTTCAGGTGTAGAATGAAAGTCGTTCTCCAGATAGTTTCTGAGATAATCAAAATTGTAGTTGCCGACAACAGTAGGTATTTCAGCGGTAGCTGAAAGTCCGATGACAGCATTGTGCTTTGAAATATATCCTATAATTTTTTCAGGTGTATCATATAGTTTTATAAAACGGAGATTTGTAAAGTCAAAGTGTGAGTCGCTATCTTCAAATTCAAAGATTTCAATTCCTTTTTGGTAGAAAGAATCGTCTGGAATATTGTGTTTTTCTTTCTGACTTATTTTCTGCTCACATAATTCACCAAGTAGGAGTTTGCTTTGGTTACTGCTAAGCTCAAGCTTTTTCATAATAGTAGATATAGCATTTTCAATAGTCATAGCATCAGCAATAAACGGTCTTTCCTTGTTGATGATGTTCATATATTCATTAGCCCAGTGAAAAAGAAATCTTCTGAAGTGAAGTAAAAATCTGTTAATATCTCTTAAAAAGCTATAAATTACAATATCGTCTTTTTTGCGGTTTTCAAAGAATGTTTTTTTATCCTCAAAGAAAACCTTAACAATGTTTTCCTCCTTATCCTTTGTTGCACGAATATACTTTGCATTTCCATTTAGTATAGAGTGGTAGGTAGCATCCTTGAACAGGAAATTTTGTTTTCTGTCAATATGATTTTCGTTTACCTTTATACTCAGATTAGTGTAATATTTATTGGCAATTTCATCCGCCTCTTTTTTCAACTTTGCAAAGGTAATTATTTTACCTTTACTATAGTCAATTGAGTCAATAGCCTTTTTAAGATTGTTTGAAAAATAATCCGTGTTAAAAGTTCTTAATATCTGCCTGAAAACAGAAATATAATCTTCTCGAACTGAAACAGCTCTTTCAATCAGCTCATTTTCAATAGTGGATTTTGTCGCATCAAATTCATCAACAATAATGATTGAATCGGTAAATAAAGGAGATTTTATAAATTCATAACTAGGTTCTACTATAACAGAATTTCGCTTCATAAATTTGCTGATACTCATAAGAATAATCTTTCTTTCATCAGTAAATACTGCAGGATAAAGTGCACCTATCCACTTGTAATTTGCATCATTCTTTATTGCTTTTAGCTTGTCTTTTTTATTTGAAAACCTCTTTTTCAGTGTATCGGAAACAAAGTGCCTGAAATTTCTTTCTGCCCTGTTAACATTATCAACTAACATCTGTTGATATTGAGTATCGTTTATATTGCTGTTTTTTATTTTTTTGTAATTTCTTATTGCTTTTTCAAGTTCATAATATTCAGCGGATATAAATTCTTCAGGAATATCAAGAACAGGGATTTTATCTACAACTTCATCAAAATTTGAACGTATTCGCAGTACCTCTTTATTGTATAATTTTTCATCATTATATGCTCTTTTTAAATCCTCTTCCGGAAGATTTTTGTTGAGGGTTGTAAGGTATATTATTTTTCTTGTGTTGTTAGGATTTGCGGCGTATTCTCGCATACAATTTGTGATTGTGTAAGTTTTTCCGTATCCTGTGGGAAGTTCACAAAGAAAAAGGCCGTTTACATTGTCGTTTAAAACTGAGTCTATGTATTGTTTCGTAGTTATCACCTCGTTAAGATTTGTCACTATATAGTATAACATAATAAAAAGGATAAATAAGGGCATATAGTACCCCCTATTTATCCTTGACATAAATCTATATTCTTTTTTAAAATTTCGATCATTTTTGATTTCACATTATCGGGCTGTAAAATCTCTACATTACCAAGACCAATTATCCATCCTAAAAATATATTAGACGGAACAGCATAAAAGGAAACCTGTAAATATTCTGTTTGCTCGTCATCACAAATTTCAATGTTTGTACCAAATTGGTCAAGAAATGCACCTACCAAGTATTCGGGGATTTTTACAGTAATACATTCTTCTTTCCCGGAAAACATGCCGATCCTTCGGGATACATATGTATCCGGATTGAATTCTGAAAACTGTTCCTTTCCTCTTATTTCAAATTCCAACTGTTCAATATGGTAGAGTTTGTCAACTCTGTAAACTCTTTCTTTAAGAATACCATCAGTTTCCTTGGTGTCATATCCATAAAGATAATATCTACCGTCTGCCCAAATAAGTGTAAACGGATTTAATGAATATGATTTTCCATTTCTGTTTTTCAGGACCTTATCCTTAGTCCAATGACGGTATTCAAAGGAAATCTGCTTTTTATTATTTATTGCGTGCACAATATTATTTATGTTGATTAGTATTCTCTTGTTTTCACTTTTTGCAATATTGATACCTAAAATACTCCTGTCTAATGCTTCTGCATCATATATGCTGACGGTGCTTCTCAACTTCTTTGATATACTATCCGCAATGCCGTTTGGAATAATATTAGAGGCATAAATAGAGTCTAACAATAATTTTATTTCGGCGTTTTGTAAAAGACGGTCTCCGATAAAGTAGGTAGCATTTCTACCTCTGCCTGAAATTATTTCTACGCCAAAATCTTCACGCAGTAATTTAATATCTCTTTTTACAGAGTCATGTTCACATTTAAATCCTTTGTTGTAGAGCTTTTGTAAAATCTCCTCCATAGATAATTGATGATCTTCATCAGTGTATTTTTCCAGTATTCTGTATAGCATTAATATTCTGCTCTTATTTCTGCTCAAAGTATCCTCCATAATATTTTGGTAAGTATATTCTTTATGTTTAGTATATCACCTGAAAATAGTGTGTTCAAGGAAAAAATAACTTTTACAAAAGAAAGTGAGTTTTTTCTTATGGATAAAGTACATAGATCTGAATTTTCTTTTTTATATAAAAATAGTATTGCTATTATTCCAGAATTAGAATATAATAAAAACAGTAATATTCGAGGTGATAGAATGCTTGCTTATATGACTGCTGGTGAAGCCGCAGAAAAATGGAGTATATCCCATAGGAGAGTTATAACTTTGTGTCAGGAAAACAGAATTCCCGATGTAGCTATGCTCGGAAATATGTGGATAATACCAAAGGACGCTGTAAAGCCTGTTGACGGAAGAACAATAAGATATGACAAGAAAAATCCTGCAAAACCCTTTGTGAAATGGGCAGGCGGTAAAGGACAGCTGTTGCCTACAATCAGAAAATTCTATCCTGCCGGAATGGGAACAACCATACGCAAATATTGTGAGCCTATGGTCGGAGCAGGAGCTGTGCTGTTTGATATTCTCAACACATATGAAATGGACGAGGTCTATATATGCGATACGAATGCCGAGCTGATGAACGCTTACATAGCAGTAAAAGAAAATGTAAATCAGTTAATAGAATTGCTGATGAAGTATGAAAATGAGCACCTTAAAAGAGATGATGAGGGCAGAAAAGAATACTATTATCAGCAGAGAGAGCGGTTCAACGCAGAAATTCAGAAACCGGATGAAAACAATTCGTTGTTGAGGGCAGCATTGTTTATCTACCTGAACAAGACCTGTTTCAACGGTTTGTATAGAGTCAACAGAAAAGGCTTGTATAATGTGCCGATGGGAGCTTATAAAAATCCGAAAATCTGCGATATTGATAACCTCAAAAAAACTTCAGAGCTTTTGCAATGCGTTACTATTCTGACAGCCGATTATACTTGCATTGAAAATGTAGTTGATGAAAACACTTTAGTATATTTCGATCCGCCATACAGACCGCTGACAAAGACGTCTGAATTTACGTCATACAATGTTGATGACTTTAATGATGAAGATCAGATTAAATTAGCCGAATTTATTAAATCACTTAAAACAGCGAAGGTAATGGCAAGTAATTCAGATCCGAAGAATGTAGATGAAAATGACGGATTCTTTGATGGCCTGTATGCCGGGCTTAACATAAATCGAGTGTCGGCAAACAGAGCTATTAACAGCAAAGGTAAAGGCAGAGGAAAAATAAATGAACTGTTGATTAAAAATTATTAAAAAAAGGGGGGTGAAATGATGCCATATGGTGAATATGCAGAATGTCCAAACTGTGGTAAAATTGCTCACGGAGAAGAAGAGATAGAAGAGCTTTTTGGTTACAGAAATATGGGCGATGAAAAAATCATTCCGCAGTCTTGGTGCAAAGAATGTAGGAGTGATAGTTAAATCCCTAACAAAAGTGCTGATGGTGCAGAAAAATTTTTTCTGCACTATCAGATTAATACTTAATACCCTATACCCTATATATGATTATTTGAACTGCACAATATGTGCAGTTTGTTCCTTTGGAAAGAAGGTCAATAACTATGAAGTTAAAAGAAGCACAGGCAAAAATTAAAACCATTTGCAATATCCCTTTTGCGGATATTTTTGAAGAGTTAGATTTTCCTATGATTATCAAGAACAAAGGCAAAACCGGTCAATTACTGGAAATGGCTTTAGGAAAGAAACTTGATAATGCAAACATCGACTTTGAGGACGGAGAACTAAAGAGCAATAAATGTGATGCAACAGGTAGACCTCTTGAGACAGTTTTTATTACGCAAATTGCAAGTATTATTGACGAACTAATTGTTGAAAAACCATTTGAAGAAACACACTTATACGAGAAAATCAACAATATGTTGTATGTACCTGTTTGCAAAGTCGGAGATCCGCATAACTGGATGTTTCTTGATGCAATTCATATTGATTTGTCAAAACCCGAGTTTTCTTCTCTTTTGAACATTTGGAGAGATGATTATTACTCTATTTGCAGACAGTTAAAAGAACACATTGAAACATCAAAGGATGAATTTATACATACATCAAACGGTAGGCATATTCAGGTTAGGAGCAAGGACTCTAAGCCTTATCACCCAATTTATTCAAAAATATACGGACGGAAAGTTTCAAACAAAAACCATGCTTTTTATTTTCAAAAGCAATTTGTTTATGATGTAAGAATTGCATATGGAGGTTAACATGGCATTGCATAATATTGAATACAATCTTCAATCTGATAATAGAACTGGCATCAGAATAGAAGTTGCTAAATTATTTACTTTAGAAGAACCCGGAATTGGTAAAGGTGAAAATTGTTCCAAATATCACTATAGCGTAGAGCACTATGGTGAATATTCAATTGTTCTCAAAAGACCAACAGGTTTGAACAAGGGTTTTGATTTTACGGTAAATATTAGTGGAATGTATTTTAAAAAGAATAGAAGGTATAGTAACCCTTCTCATAATGATATATTTAAAGTTTTAAACTATGTAAAAAACAACTATGAGCATGAATACGATATAGTTGCGAAGCAAATTATCAATATTTTTCAAATTAATGAATATAGTTTTAAGGGATTAGAAAATGTAGTTTTTCCGGATGGAGATGGAATATTAAGACCTGTTGCAATTATTTTACTTGCCATTAAGTGGTTATTTATAGAGCAGGATATTACATATTGGAATTGGTCAGGAAGAAATATGTTATATAACCATCTTATAGAAATGGGGCTTGTATAGTGCCGAATAAAAAGATAACTAAATGGGAACCTGAAGATTTTGAATTGGAAATGACAACGCATTGGTCGTTTCCGAAACGTGGAGATTGGGCAACTCACGATGCAAAGTGGAGAGGTAACTGGTCGCCGTACATTCCTCGCAATATTCTTCTCCGCTATTCAAAAGAAGGAGATTTAGTGCTTGACCAGTTTGCAGGCGGCGGAACAACGCTTGTTGAAGCAAAGCTACTGAATCGTGATATAATCGGAGTGGATATTAACGATGTTGCTTTAGAACGGTGCAGAGAAAAGATTGATTTTAATTACGAACCTGCAACAGGAAAAGTGTATATAAAAAAAGGCGACGCACGAAATCTTGAGTTTATCCCGGATGAGAGTATTGACCTGATATGCACTCATCCACCCTACGCTAATATCATCAAATACAGCGACGGTATAGACGGAGATTTATCTCAGCTTAAAGTCAAGGATTTTCTTGAAGAAATGAAAAAGGTTGCAGCCGAAAGTTATCGGGTACTAAAGAAAGATAAGTTTTGTGCAGTGCTTATGGGAGATACCCGTCAGAAAGGGCATATGGTTCCGATGTCTTTTGAGGTAATGAAAATCTTTCAGGACGCAAACTTTAAACTCAAGGAAATCATCATAAAAGAACAGCATAATTGCAAGGCAACAGGCTATTGGAAAACAAACAGCGTGAAATATAACTTTTTGCTCATCGCACACGAGTATTTGTTTGTGTTTCATAAGTGACAAAATTTCATTACAAAATATTAAATGCAGTATATATTCTATTATAATATTTTGCGAATTGCATATTTATATGCAATTTTTTATGATATATATTATAGGTGAAAGGATTTATGGTGATGATTTAATGAAACATAATAGATTAAGAAAAACAGATTATTTAGTTTACAAAAACATTCCATGCAGTATTATGTCTGAAAAAGAGATTATTGACACATCAAATCTGTTTTCTATGGTCTTCATATTGTCCAGACAGTTCCAAGTGTAATGAAAGAGTGAAATTTCCACCAAGTATGATAAAAAGGAATTTTGTAAATAAACCAGACAGATTTGTCGCAATGGTTTATTTTGAATCAAATCTTATTGGGCATGCTTTTTATATAAAAAGGAAAAGACAAAAGAGATTATCTGGATTCTTCAATTGGTTGTAGCAAAGCAATTTCGCGGTAATGGTATAGGCAGTGAACTTCTTCATTCTATATGGGGGTTGTCTGATTGTTACGCTTGGGAATTGTTCACTTCAAATCCAATGACAATCAAGACATTAGAGAGAGCAACCATGAGAAAAGTAGATCCAAATACTATAAACAAAAAATTAGATAAATTAAAAAGTGTAGCATATGATATTTTTGATGACAGCTCATGGATAGATAATTATTCGTGTGGAATGGTAAATACTGAATTTTATGTTGATCATAAAGACTTAAATAAACGCATTAAAAAAACATATAAGAGGGGAACTTTTCTTTTAAACAGAGAATTACCCGAAGGATACGAATGGTTGGCTTTTACTTTTAACTCCCAACCTCCACGAATTGATGATACACAACAATTGGATGCTTATCTAGAATATTCAAATGATATTATTCAGCAAGCTTATTCTATGATGAATATGCAAAATCACAAATGGACTTCACGCACAAAGGAAGAAATAGATTATCTTTGTAAAAAATATATCAAGAAGAATGATTCAGTAATTGATGTTGGTTGTGGTATTGGTAGACACACAATAGAATTAAATAAAAGAGGTATAAAAACCAAGGAAATTGATTTTTCAAAAGAAAATATCAAATCGGCTCAAAAAGCATATAATCCTGAGTGTTTTATTAGCGGAGATGTAAGGTCATATAAATTTAAAGAAAAATATGATGTAGCGATTGCTCTTTATGATGTTATTGGATCATTTCCCAACGACAAAGAGAACCTAAATTTATTGAAATCAATTAGAAAGATTTTAAATAATAAAGGTATCCTAATTATTTCTGTCATGAATATGACATATACAAAAAGAAAATGTTGGAATGTACTTGAAGATATTGATGACAACATAGACGCACTATTAAAACTTCAAGGAACCAATACTATGCAAAAAACAGGAGATGTGTTTTCCGGTGATTCTATGTTAATCGATGATAAGTCCGGTATAGTGTATAGAAAGGAGCAATTTTTTAGTGAAAATAGTCTTCCTTGTGAATATATTATTAGAGACAGGCGTTATACTATAAAAGGAATAGATAACTTGCTTCAAAAAGCTGGTTTTCGTGTAATTGATTCATATTGTTTTAGCGCTAAAAGCATGAGTCAAGAAGTGGATGAAATAATTGGAAAAGAAATATTTGTTGTTGCTCAAAAGCAAAATAGTGTATCTTTTATTATCTAGGAATACTTTTTTAATGCCACAAACATGGAAAAAGTAAAAGAAAAATAATAGTGGTCGTAATATTTAAGGCAACAGCAATCGTGCTACTTGCGTTTCTCAGCAGGAGATCACGAAAATGTGGTCTCCTGTTTTTTTCAATGTTACATATTCAAAATCTGCGTCACTATAATCAAAGATAAGCTAAGAGACCGCTGAAAAGTTTGTGTATCAAGTAGATTAAATTTTCCGGTCTGTATTTTTAATGCTTCCTGTTACTATTAGGAAAACAACTTTCCATCCAACCGATAAAATCTTCCTCTGTCAGCTTCCCATCCATACACTCATTTCTTTTTGTCATAGCCTCATACTTCCACTTTTTGAAATCCTTTTCAAGAATGGTATGAGCCTTAACTCTGGCGGAATATCTTTTGTAATATTTGTTGTAAATCTTAATGGCGGCGTTGTCCGCCGTTTTCTTTTTGTAGTTTTCAAGCGCCATAATATCCTGACAGTTCCGTGTTTCGCCCTCTGCGATTCTGTCACAGTAGTTTGTGTTGTAGTTGCCCTTCATAATAAAATACTTACCGCAGCGTTTGCATTTTCTGAAACGGATATCCTGTTCAAGCATCTTCGTAAATTCAAGCTCAAGTGCTTTCCTGATGTTCCTAAATTTATAACTAGTATTTGGTGAGATAGGAAAACGACAAAACACTTCCATTTCGGCATCACTTAAATTATATTTCTTTTGAAATTCCTTATGCTGTTCAGTCGGCTCATATTCATTCATAATTCTGCTGAGAAAATCCTCTTGAGATAAATGAATCGGCAGGGTTTTTCCATTGGGATTGCTTCTGCTGTAACTAAAATACTCCTCTCTCTGAATTGTCAGGGGCTGATTATGGATTATTTTGTAAAGATAATACCTTTCTGCCGGCTTAATTTTCTCCATTACCTCCGGATAAAAGTCCTCGTCAAAACAGAATTCTATTAATTCCCTATACTCATTTTGTAATGTAACTAGATAGTTGTAATACCACTTCAGACCTTCAACAGGTAAGTTTTCTTTCAAAAACACTGGAGGACAAATCGCTGAGTATAAAGACGCATTGGCTATATTCTCGATGAAAAGTTTGCTGTCTGTATATTTGAAAAACATTTCAACATTTTCCTGATTGCAGTTGTATATTTTTTCAGGTTTTTCATTGATTTCAAAGCGATTTTTCCCTTCGCTGTTTTTAATTAAGTTATCAAAAGCAGAAACAAATCCGTAGCTTTCTTTAAATGGTGTTTTAAAGTCTGCATAGATAAAATCAAGAATTCCCTCACCTATTTGCAGGTTAATAACTGTACCACTCAGCACATTATGAAGAGGCTCTTCTTTTTCTATTTCATATTCATCCATAAGATCTTGAAAATACTCGTCACTCTCATCCCAGTCAATATTATATTTTGCAGAGAAATGTTCTCGCAAGGCTTTGTTTTTCTCTAAGCCTTCAACTCTACTCTGTTCATAATCAGCTATATCTTCATCAGACAAAATGTCAGGATGAACATTTCTAAGTGAGCGTTCGAGTTCTTCAAATTCATCAATAGCGTCCTTCATAGACAGGTCTTCATTAACCCTATCAACTTTGATTGAAAACAATTTCGAGTCAGGATCGAATGATGCAAAGTTAATGAAGAAATCATAGTACACATAGCTGTTGCTTTGCCTTGCAATATTATATTTTTCGTAATCCGTATGTTTATATTCCGAGTAATCTTTCTTCATAATTTGCTCCCAAAACTAGAAAATGTAAATGCTTTGAATTTTCGATAATCAACATCGCTCCAACTAAGATTATACAATTCTATTGTCTGACTGTCAATTTTCTGTTACCCTAAAAGCAGAGGTGATGAAGATGAAAGAAAATTTCTATAAAAGCTATGACGAACTGCCGTTGATGTTATCGGTGCAGGAGATTGCAATAGTACTTGGAATATCAAAGACGAGTGCATATGAATTGGTGAGGAGAAAAGGTTTTCCTATTCTGAAAATAGGCTCACGACTTGTCGTGCCAAAGGAAAAATTCCGTGAGTGGGTTGAGCCTTCAATGGTAGAAGAAATGACAGAAATGCTTGATACAGCAAACGTAACTTCAAAAAGTGATTTTGTCTGTCAGGCTGTTCAGTTTTACATTGGTTATCTTCATCAGAAGAAATGTATTGATTATCTCTCGCCAATACTCGCTCAGACTATTAAAAGTGAGATTGATAGTGTTGAGAAAAATATTTCTGAGATGCTTTTTAAGGTGGCTGTTGAACAAGCAAAGCTAAGTAATGTTGTTGCAGCTACCAACGAGATTGATAATCATTCATTGTCGGCACTCAATAATCTCTGCGCAGAAGAAGTTGCAAGAAACAACGGTATCATAACCTTTGAAAATGCGTACAAATTCCAACGAAGTTAATAAATGCCTAAAATAATTTTTACAAGTCGGTACATAAAAAATCCTGCATTGTCAAACACAGGTGAGCTGATAAAATACATGGGCACTCGTGATGGTGTTGAAAAACTACCGAATGGTATTAATAACTCTCCTGCAACTAAAAAGCAAAATGATTTAATCTGCACTGCGCTTAAAACTGTTCCGGAAGCTTGGGACTATCCCGAGATGAAATCCTATCTTGAAAATAAGACAAAGGCTAATGCAACAGAATTCCTCAACGAATTTCTCGAACGAAACGCTGACAGGATAGATGGTGTTAAAAAACTTGTGAACTATTATGCTGAAAGACCGGGTGTTGAGAAGTTAGGGAAACATGGATTGTTTTCGCAAACTGATGACAAGATAAATCTTGATGAGGTAGCTGAAGAAGTTTCAAGTCACAACGGAATTGTGTGGACTCATGTCATAAGTCTTAAAAGAGAAGATGCCGAAAGACTTGGCTACAATAACGCAAATGCTTGGAAAAGTTTAATCAGAAGAAATGCTCTTGAGATTGCCAAAGCTCATAAAATAGAGCCAAGCGATTTGCAATGGTACGGAGCATTTCATAACACAACACATCATCCTCACATACATCTGCTTGTTTATTCTAAATCAGGACAAGGCTATCTTACTAACAATGGCATTGAGAGTATGCGTAGTTCATTCGGTAATGACATATTCAGAAATGAGCAATACAAGTTGTTTGAAATGCAGACAGAAATCCGTGACGAGCTGAAAAACGAAGCAAAAAATGTAATTGATGATTTACTCGACAACATTGATACAGATGTTTATGTTGACGATAAAATAGTGGAACTGTTCGGAAAACTTGATGAACAGCTCAAAAGTTACAACGGCAGGTTGATGTACGGCTATCTTCCAAAATCAATCAAAGAAACCGTCAATAATATTGTGGCGGAAATTGCAAAGGATAAAAATCTTGAGAATCTCTATTTGAAGTGGAATGAAATCAACAGAGAAAAGCTGTCGCTGTATTACGATAACGAAAAGCCTGACATTCCGCTTGAAGATAACAAGGAGTTCAGAAGTATCAAGAACTATATTTTGAAGTCGGTCAATTTATTATCCAAAGCAACTCCGACAATGAAATTTGATAAATCAAGTGTTGAGCAATCTGTTTCAGGAATAGTCCTCACACTCGCAAAATTAATTGCAAACAGTTGCAAGCGTAAACGAGCTAAATTATTCGGTCAGGTTGACAGCAAACTTAAATCTAAACTTGAAGAGAAAAAGATTGCTCACGGACTTAAAACCGACAGAACAGTTAATCAGAATGAAATCGAAAATGACGAGGAGCAGGGATTTACAATGTCAATGTAACCCCTTGTAGAGCCATGTGTCGCCCATGTTGTGGTTTTATTGCATTCATCAGGAAAGTAATCGAAATTCCAAATTAAAACCGGCACGGACGATTTTTGAGAGTTTCAAATTTGGTCTGGATATTCAGATTGATTTATGGTATGTTGTTGTACTTGAAAAGGGGCTGATATTTATGTCAACAAGAAAATTACTTACTAACGGCAACGCTTTTAAAAGGACGGACAACCGTTGGGGCGGCGTTGTGTGGTATATGGACGAGCAATGCGAACGTAAAAGAAAAAGCTTTTCAGGTACGACAAAGGCTGAGGTCAACAAGAAGATGACTGAATATATTACGGCGTTTAATGACTCAATAATTGAGTCGCAGGAAACAAAGAAAAGGCTTCGTGACAGTATGCAGAACTGGCTTGAGGTATTTAAGTTTCCGTCTGTTGAACGCACCACCTACGACAGATACGAATGTACGGCGAAAAATCAAATCTATCCGTATATCGGCGATAAAGTAGTCGGGGATATTAAGTCGGCAGATATTAAAAAATTGCTCAACGATAAGATGAACGAGGGTTATGCTTACACAACGGTTAAGAAAGTGCATAATGTACTAAATGAATATTTCCGTTATCTTACTCAACAAGAGTATATTGACAGAAATCCTATGATAAGCGCTCCGATGATTAAGAAGAGCAACTTTCTGGCGGCGCAGGACAAAGAAAATCTTCCGACGAGCGAAACCATAACGATATTCACGCCGGAAGAGATTAAAATATTCAAAGATGAAGCGTTCAGCACATTCTCAAACGGCAAGAGAAAATATCAGCAAGCCGCCGCATACATTCTTATGCTGAACACAGGATTGAGAACAGGCGAGGTACTCGGACTGCTGAACAGCGACATTGACCTTGAAAACAGGGTTATGCACCTTAACAGAGGAGTTAAGGAAATATCAAAGCGTGACGGTGTAACAGTAGAAAAAGGACGAGAAGTAAAAGTCGGCAAGCTCAAAAGTGCCACAAGTAAAAGAGATGTTCCGCTGAACGATACTGCAATCGAAATGATACTTGATTTAAGAAATGAATTCTACTTCGGAGAAGACTCACCGCTGATACCAGATGAAAACGGCAACTTCACCCGACCTGTCAACTTTAGAAAACGCTATTACAGAATCCTCAAAGCCGCAGGCATAGAAATAAAAGGCTTACATTCACTCCGCCACACCTTTGCTACGAACCTCGTAAACGGCATAAAGCAAAAGGACGGCACAATAAAATCCTTAACTCCAAGACAGGTAGCAGACCTTCTCGGACATACAACTTCTGAAATTACGGAGATGTATTATGTAAAAAGAGATTTGATCAAGTTGAATGGAATAACGGATGGATTTGAGTTCTAAATAGTAAAGATATAAAAAACATCGGACTTGAAATTTACTTCAAATCCGATGTTAAATTTTGTCATACTATAAATAAAGATATAGAATGAATTTCCGGTTTCACTTTGATTAAGCAAATAGAATTAAGTCTGAAATTTTTTTATTCGTTTTTCAAGAGCTTGTTTGCGATATTGTGTTGGAGAAAGACCTGTTTTCTTTTTAAATGTTCTTGTGAAGTATGACTGGCTTGAAAAACCACATTTCTCCGATAATTCCTCAATAGATATATTGGTGAATTCAAGTATCTTTTTGCTAACACTAATACGCTTATCAATAACAAACTCATTAATTGTTTTTCCTGTTATATGTTTGAACTCAGTCATAAGGGTTGTGCGGTTGGTATTATACCAACGACATAAATCGTCAATTGTAAATTGTTTTTCAAGATTAAATTCAATAAAAGTAAGGATACAGTCAATTAATGTATCGCTTTCCTGATTTATTTCAAAAGCTTCTTTGTAGAGGTTTGCAGCATAGTCAAAAATTCTAATAACAGACATTCTTGCTCTACAAGACCACATATTATCAGGCTGTACTGAAAGCTGTTCTATAATGCTGTCAAAAAGGTATTCAACTTTGCTAAGTTCTTCTACATCAAAAGGAATTACACAATTGTAAAAGTTGTTTGTCTGATAAAACAAATCAAAACTCGGAAAATCAAAAAGCTTGCAATTAATTTCATAATCATAAGACAAAATACTTTCTACAGAGAGATTTCTGTTAATGAAATCCGGAGTAAATAGAATGGTTTTTATTTGCAAATGATTTGACTTTAAGATTGTAATCTTTTTGTCCGGATTAACACAAATCATTGCAGGGGCAGAAAGATAACACTTCTCGTTGTCAATTTCAAAAGTTGCTACGCCTTTTTTAACAAGGCATAAAGAAAAAAATCCTTCGTTGCTTTGGATTTTATCAAGACTGTATTCAATTGGTAAATATCGGTTTTCCCAGAAACGGCACTTTGTCATAAATCCTCTATTGCAGATAGTGCAAAAATAATTGATATAATTGAATTTGCAAACATAATGCTAAATTGTTATAATATAGCATATCATAGGCGAGGTTAACTGTCAATTATTGTGTATTAACAGAAAGGCATATTAGCGTAATATATATGCATTCTAAAGCCAATTCTCAAAAAATGAGAATTAATTCAGCAAGCACGATGTTTCCTCTCTGTTCCTGATTTGATATTATTTATTTATAAAACTTTAGGAGATGGATATATGACTATTAATGAAATAATAAAGCAACACCGCAAAAAACTTGGCTTAACACAAAAGGAATTTGCCGATATGCTGTCTGTATCAGACAAGACTGTATCACGCTGGGAAATAGGAAATCAGGTTCCGGATGCATTGTTAATGCCTGATATTGCTAAAGTACTTAAAATAACAATAAACGAGCTATATGGAATAGAGGATAATTACACAAACACAAAAGAAAACACTACCTCTGAAGTTTCATATAAAATTAACAAGAGAGTTTTGTATGCATATAAGATTGGTATTATCCTTGGTTTAGTATTAGTGGTATTTGGTTCATTCTTTCTGGTCAGATGTGATTTAATAGATGAAAATAATGAATCCACTCGGCTCTTTGGACAGATAATGATGTTCTCGGGGTGTGGAATTTGCTTATTGTCAGAAATAGTCTATAAAATCGTTTATAGAAATGAAGGGAACACTATCATATATTTGTCGGAAGACATAGCATATAGCGGATTTACAGCAATAACTATAAGTGTTATTTTCCTGCTGATTATGCCATTGTTTTTAGCTTTAAGAATTGATTATTGGTATGAATTTTTTGTAGTAGTACCTGTTATTCTGTTTGAGATTATGATGTTGTATTACAAGCATTTACTTAAACAGGCAGGTGTAAAGGTTAGTAAAACAATCAGTGTGATATCAATTATTATAGGTTCCGTCTCGGTTGTGTTGCTTTTATCAATTTTTATTATATTCAGAATTGTAGATTTCAGCGATACATCCATGGTTTCAAAAATGCTGTACGAAATGCATTATGTAACGCTTTATGGAGTATCTTCTGTTGAGGCAAAGATCAGATTATATAGTTTCTTGTTGCTGAGTTTGCCGTTGATTTCAATGTTGATGATGAATTATATTGAACTTACCATTAAAAGAAAGTTGCTAAATATGTAGGAATTTTAATAAAAGAGGTTATTATGAAAAAAGTATTGTCTTTGATTATTATAATTATTTTGTTTGTTCAGCTCACTGCTTGTGCAACAGAAAATGAAAAGCCAAATATAAAAGTGTATAATTATGTAAATGATTATGAAGCAGTATTAAATATTGACAATATTAAACTGACACCAAGCAAAGGAAGTATGCTTGCATTGGAATCAGATTTATCTGCTGAAGAAATAATGAACGCATTAAGCGAAAGTAATCCCCAAATTACATTAATTAAATTGAACAATAGAGAATTTCTTGCAAAGTATAATGAGAATTGCCCTTATATTCTCTTTAGTAAAAATGTATGTGATAAAAATGAGAACATCGTAGATGATGTGTATGTTGTGATGAGCGAAAGTGGAGAATTTAACGAAATAGACCATGATATTCTATATGAAAGTATTAATATATGGTATCCTACTCATTTAACAAGCCATTACTTTACTTACGAGAAAACCAACGATGCAACTTATACTTTGGAAACAAATAATAATCCATTCGACAGTTATGTTTATCTCAATGAAAGCACCTCAGTTTTTACTGATATAGTTAAGTTTTATGAAGATTGCGGATATGAAGTACAGCATGAGGACGGAAACTTAACAAGCGGTATTATATTTGTTACCCCCAATACAGATGATACAAACCCGTTCAGAATTTTAGTGATGAAGAAAAACAACACCTACGCTATGCAATATGGAATTATCAACAAAGACTTAAAGCAACAAGTCGTAACTCCAATTACTGATTATATTGATGCTTTGAATACAAAGAATGCTGAAGAATATTTGTCATGCTTTGAAGATATTGACAAAAGCAGTATTGATGTATTTTTAAATAATGTTAAAAGCTGTGACTTAAATAACGCTGAACTTTTTTGGGCAGATAAAGAAAATCAAGGATATATCTTTAAAGTGGATTATACACTTGTTTCTGAGGATGGTAAGATGATGGGCTCATTGGGAGCAGGTGAGCACACCTTAGTTGAATATTTTGTCGTTGGTTCTGACAACAAAGAACTTAAAATACTTAATCATTATGGTCTGCTCGATGATTCTATACGGGAATTAATTAATTATAAGGAGTTTGAACAAAATGAAGAAAACAAAGATGACGCTCTTGTTGATTGGCTTTATAGTTTGCAGTAGTCTGCTTTCAGCCTGCGGAGGATTGCATAGCAGTAATAAAATTTATGCCAAAAATCTCATTACCGGCAAAAGCCTTACCATACCGATTGATGTTTATAATTATGCTGATACAGGAAACTTTTCAAATTTCACAACGCACCTCAGCTTTTCAGAGTTACAAAAGGAGCTTGAGAGTGCCGACGCTGTTAATACAGCGATTAACATTTACCACACACTTTCTACCGGCTATATGAAACTTGAAACAACAAACGGTAATTTTTATGTCAAATACAATTCTTCAAATAACGGAGATTACAACTACTCGCTTTTTGCAGATGTCGGTAGAGCAGAAGAATTTGGGGAATACATTTACATACCATTTTATATGCTCGAAGAAGTTTCAAATTTTGACTACCCTGCAAATGCTACTCCGTTTGAGGGGGAAGTGTATTATAAAGAATTTTATGATATTAATGATTTTGCGGAATACTACCGTGATAAAGAAATTTATGATGTTGAGAAGCTAAACGATACAACACTTCTTATCACCGATAAATCTACTGGTTATTCTTTTACCATTGAACTATTTGACGATGGAATGTTTGTTTTAGATGAGAAGTAATTAAAAAAATAAAAACTGCTACGCTGTAAACAAAGAAAAGGCTTTGGGAAATTTATTTTTCTTCAAAGCCTTTAGTAAAATATTGTTGATGATAATTGATGCTATTTTGATGATGTAGCAGACGGAAACGTTGGAATTATTAGCGCCTGTTGAACATTTTGATGCCTGAAATGAGCATCAACAGCGGAAATTCAGACCGTGCTCCGTAATAAAAATATATCAAAAAAACGGCTTAAACGCAGTGTTTAAGCCGTTTTTCTTTGGCAGGGGCAGAAGGACTTGAACCCTCGGCACGCGGTTTTGGAGCGGCTCAGAAGTGGTATTATCTTGTATCGCCTAATGCTATGAAGTCCAAAAAGCACAGTAATTATCAGCAATCTCAGAATTTTGCAACACTGAACAATATTTAATATATTGTTCTTTATTTTCTAAAATTCAGAAAGTTTTTTAGAAAAATTTTTAGAAAACCCTTACAAGATTTCATCAGTCAAAAAACTGCCAATGCATAATATTCAAAATCAACCCCAAAAATCATCGAAAAATAACCCCTAAAACAACCAAAAGCTGAGGACAATCTTCATATCCTCAGCTTTATTTTTTCTGTTTATTCTTTTTTTAATAAATCAAAAAGGGAGGATTCATGATTAGGAATATTTGATACTCTTTTATATTCTTTAATTGCATTAATTAAAGAATCAACATCTTCAAAATATTCCGTTATAAAAGTTTTACTTTTCACATTTTTATAAGATAAATCTTCTTTACAATAGCTACTTGGTTTCTTTTTAGATTTTTTGTAATCCTCATATTTGTTTTCGTTACAGATAATTAACATTTCAATTTCAGGCGCAGTAATTATATTTATTACATCAATCTTATGTTGGTAGGCTCTGCTGATTTTGAAGTTTTCGTTTCGTGAATCCAGGATTCTTAATACTGTTATTTTGTCATCAAAACCTTTTCTCAGATATTGCTGTTCAAATTTTTGACCACTACGACTTCTAAGTACATCTTCTTCGAGTAAATCTTTTCTGTCAAAAATAAGTTTATTGTTATCCAGCAAAATGTTGATAATAACTTGTTCTGCAGTGCCTTCACATATACATGTTATATATTTAGAAAATTCCATCGTTTCCTCTTAAATGCTATCGCTGATAATAGCATTTTTCAAATTCATATATGCATCGTACATGGGAAGTGTACCTCCCAAAAGACCGCTTTGATATGCTTCACTCTTTTTTATATCATTTCTTTTTAAAATTTTCGATAAGTTTTCTATAGTTATTCCTTGACGATTTCTGACAATATATATATTGTCGTTGCGCTCAAATTCGTCAAGCAATTCAGAATAGTGGGTTGAAAAAATAAGGGTAGCGCCTTTTTTGTTAACCTTTTTGTCCATATAAAAACGAATTAAAGTTGATACGATTTCTCTGTTAAAGTGGTTTTCTAACTCGTCTATTATTAGATATCCTCCGTTATTGAATATGCGAATAGCGTATAAAAATGTATTGATGCCCTTTATCGTACCGGAAGAGAGATAACGATTTAATTCAGAAAATTGATTCAAAATCATCTCGTTTTTTGACTTAAACTTTAAATGAATATTTGATTTATTTTTTTCTTTATTTATTTTTAAATATTCTATGCTCGGATCAAAAAAAGAAATTAATTCAACAGGACAGTCTTCAGATATATCTAATTCATTAATGTTAGTATAACGGAGCATATCTGTATAATTAATAGATTCTTTGTTTCTTTTATTGAAGGCAACCATAATACTAACATCATCTAAAAGAAATTCAGAATTAACATCGCGAGTAAAATTAGTTTCTATATCTGAGAAATCATATAAGGCTTTTTTTGTCCTAATTTTGGATACATCCTTTGATTTCAGTGTTTCGGAAACAATTTTTAACTTATTATCTTCCTTGGCAATAACAGTATTTAGAAGATTTATCGATTTGTTGTTTTGAGTTTCAGAGAAAAAGAAAGTATCGAAAGAAACTGTATTATTATCGGCTATACCATCTAAAACTTCTGAACATGTAATACTGTTTATCGGGGTATTGTTTAACATACCAAAAACAAAAGTTATTAATTTTAGCACAGAAGTTTTACCGGAAGCGTTGATTCCGGTAAATGAAATAACATTATTTTTATAAAAGGTGTTAGATGGTGTAGAAAATAGTTCGCTCATGTTTTCTGCATTTTCACTATTAACTCTTTGTTGAGGTAAAAAATCGATTTCGCATATTCCATTAAATAAAGGAAGATCTTTGGCTGCTATTTTTAAAATCTTCATGTGAATCACTCCTGCTAATTACGCAATATATGTTTTTATATGTGTATTATACCACTATAAATGCAATTATTCAAGGATAAAAACGGAAATCACGGTTTTAGATGCAAAAACAAACGATTTTGAAATACAGAATAATTTATACAACGCTGTTTATCATAAATACTTTCATTGAAAATTATGGCCCCAAAAGGCGGAAATGTTCAATGAAATTGTTTTTTGATTGAATCATTTTGTAATTAAAAGAGTGTTTTAGTTCACAAGATATAAAAAAAGACTGATTTAATTAAATAATATATAAAAATTGATTAAAATCCACTTGCAAGCAGAATACAATTGTAGTACAATATATTGTATAGATTGCAGATCTGGCAATTAACATAAAAGAATAGGATGATTTTATGGAATCCGAAAAGCCAAAATTAAAAATTTCACCTAAAATTCTCCCGTCAAAGAAACTGTAGTTATGAATTCAGGCAATGTGTCACCGCTTTTAAGGAGAGTATTTTTATTCTTAGAGGATAAAAACTGGCAGGAGGCTGATGAATACTGCGAAAAGGTGTTAGATCTTGATCCTGAAAATGCAATGGCTTATGTCGGAAAGCTTATGGCTGAGTTACAGGTTAGCAAAGAGGAAAATCTGGCAAATTGTGAAGAGCCTTTTGATAACAGCAATAACTATCAAAAAGCGGTTCGTTTTGCAGATGATGAACTCAAGACAAAACTTGTCGGTTATGTAAACACTATCAAAGATAGAAACGAAGAACGCAAGCGTATGGAAGAAGAGCGTAGGCTCAATGCTCTGTATAATGAAGCCTTAGAAATGATAACTAAAGCGAAAAACAGAGATATAGATTATCTGAACAAGGCTGTTCGTATATTAATGCACATTTCTTCGTATAAAGATTCCGAACAGATTTTACAGAATTGCTTGGAAGAAATAGATGAATTAAAAGAGAAAGAAATCGAAACGAATAAAAATACCAAATACAATGTTACAAAAAGAAATATTGATGATTGTAACACCATTGAAAGTTACAATAAAATAATAGAATCGTTTACTGAACTGGATGGGTGGAAGGACTCTAAACAACAGATTGAAATTTGTAAACAAAAAATTGAAAAAATTGAAGAAGAACAGCGTCAGCAGAAAATAAAAGAGCAAGAAGAACAAGCAAAACACAAAGCTAAAATAGCTCGTATACGAAAGAGAGTTATAATTGGTGTTTCCGCATTTGCCTCACTCGCTCTGATACTTGTAATTATTCTAAATATGGTGATAGTACCTTCTATTCAAAGCAGTAAATACGAACAGGCAACGAAATATATAAACGAAGGTAAATATTTGGATGGAAGAAATCTCTTGGTTGAATTAGGTTCATATAAAGATTCATTGCAATTGCTAAATAATAAGATTTCTTGTGGGGATCGTTTTACAATTGCCAAAAAATCCGATGGTAAGGTTGTTGCTACGGGTCTTAACAGCAACGGACAATGCGAAGTATCAGATTGGAAAGATATAGTTGCTGTTTCGGCAAGCTGTAATCATACAGTAGGCTTAAAATCAGATGGAACAGTTGTTGCTGTTGGTGTTAATGATTTTGGTCAGTGTGATGTATCAGATTGGAAGGATATAGTTACTGTTTCAGCAGGATATAACCATACAGTAGGCTTAAAATCAGACGGCACAGTTGTGGCTGTTGGTGATAATTATGATGGTCAATGTGATGTTTCCGATTGGAAGTTGTGATAATAATTTTTTAACGGGTGATGAAATGGTAACATTTTTATTTGGTGCAGGTGCGGATGTTGGTTACGGCTTACACGAAGGAACTTCATTTATATCTCCGTTATTACTTGATGGATATAAAAAGGAAAGAAAACAACTTTTAGGTGAAAATGTAGGAACATACAAGCTCATCTATCCTCAAAGTACAAAAGTTTATTTACAAACTGTTTTTAGCTATAAAAATGAAGCCAAAAATATTTTTAGCGAAAAGGAAGTTAATAAACTTATAAACTATTACAATGGTGATAGTGATGAAAGAGAAAAGTTGAAAGACTATGCTCATGAGTTTTGTAAAAAAATTTATGGGAAAATTAAAGATTCGGTAGGTAACAAAAATTTTGACGATATTGAATTGAAATTTTTTATAGATAATGCAGTTTTCTTTGATTCAATTGACGAAAAATTTAATGCTTTACGGTGTATCCCCCTGAATTCAAACGGTAAAAGAGTGTTAAATGCATACGCAACGATTTTTATTACTATGATGAAGTCAAGATATAATATAGGAGAAAAATTTGAGTGGTCATATCCAAACATTTTTAAATTTTTATGCGAGAATGGTTTTAACTATGAAAAATGTGATGATACATACTACAGTGCTTTAAGTGAGCTTCAAAACGACAAATACAGTATTGTGACAACCAACTATACAAATATTGCCGAAAGAGTTACTCAAAGCGATGTAATATATCTTCATGGTAACCTAACTTGGTTTGAAGACTATAAAAATTTAACAGTGTATGACTGCTTAATTGACAGCGAAAGAGATGAGGCTTTAAAAAATCTTGACACAATTATGCCGTTTATTTTTATCCCAAGCGGTGTTAAACCGATTGTCTGCAAAAAAGAAATACTCGAGTTCTGTAAATTTATTGAGCAATTATCAAAAAGCAAAATCCTTTGCGTGGTTGGTTATAAATTTAACTCGGAAGATAATCATATTAATTCAATTATTGCCGATTGGCTTAGAGCGGAAAATCACATTTTACTGTATTTTAATTTTAAGAAATCGCTTGATTTAAAAAAACTTACCTGGATTTCAGATTCATTTTCAATAAAAGAGTTTGAACTTGGAGAAAATATTGATTTTGAAAAGACTTTAAATCAGAATAAAAACAATATAGTCAATATAAACATTGACGAAACCACAAGCTTCAACTGCTTTAAAGGTTTTGTTAACTATGTAAAGCAACAATCCGCCGATAGCCAATAAAAAACTAAATACCCAAACCAAAACCTCCTGTAGTAGTATTAGAAACGCTATCACAGGAGGTTTTTGCAAATATATTCAACCACAGGGCAGATAATGGGACAGTAATTTTTGGTATAATATGCTTAATAAATGAAAAATAGAGTGGTTGCGTTGACGGTGAAAAATTCACCAAATATTGTGTTTAAGGTGTTTTGCATTTAGATATTTAAGTGCTTGAAACAAGGTATGAATTAACCAACAAATGAAATGATGATTTTATAGTGATAACAAAATTAAATTTTTTAAAAGTCGGAAATTGAGACCTTTAATCTTACTACTGATAATTGTAAATTGAAGACGTATTATTTTACTATTTTTAGAGCCTAGTATGGTAAGAATGAAGCTTTCTTTAAATCTGAATCCGATGTTATTAGATGCTGATTCTGCAGGATATTTGCCTTGTGCAACATATATGCAACGAAAATACAATTTATGGATATAATTACAGATTAATATAACTTGTACTATATATTACGACGAATATAAAAAATGTTATTTTATACTGCTTCAATAGTTAAAAAGCTGGACAAATTGTGCCAAATACGATATAATGATTTGTATATATAGTGCACAATTGCTTGATTCATTAATTGTAGTATTTAACACATTCTGCTAAATAAGATGTCGTAAATCAGTAGCTATAATATCAAATTTATTTTAAATGTTGGTTATGTAAAATGCATGATTTTAACACTAAATTGACAAAATTGTATATTTTATTTAATTAGATGGTTGGTATATTAGGTGTTTTTCGTAATGTACGTTCCGCTATATTAAACAGTTAATGAATACTTAAAAATGACCGTGAGCTTTCGTAAAAGTAGAAAAATAATAATAGATGAAAACAAATTGAGGACAAGGCACTATGAATAATATGAACACAAGAGATTTATTTATACAATGGCTTTTATCCAATCCTACAAAGAAGTATAGTTCAGAGACAATAGTTAGAGCGCTCGATGACGGATCTGAATACTGTATTTCTCGTAAATTAAGCAAAAAAAGTTTTTGGGATATGAATAATAAAAATGAATTTATAACCGTTGCATCAAAGCTCCTCGGAATGAAAATATATAGGTTGATGCATAAAAAGACAGCAGTTGTTCTCGATAAAGCAGTACCTTTATATAAGCATTTTTTGCAGCAAAGCGAAAAGAGGTCTGACACAAAGATTCCTGATGTTGAAATCTCAACAGAGGATTTAAGCGACAATGTTGAAGCAGTCATGCTGATTGATAACATTACAGAATCATCTTTGAATGAAAATTCTGTATTTGAATATGATTTTAATAATCCGCAGTCTTTAAAATTTACCAAACCGATAAAGGCTACATATTTTGATGAAATAGCATCTGAATCAACATCTTGGCAAAAACTTTTTATGGATTTGTTAAAGGTGTTATATGAAGATTATGCGGATACATTTAAAAGAATATGTGGCATTGTATACCTAGGTTCGAATGCACCTTTGGTAGGAAGAAAAAATGACATTCATTTATTCAGACGACCAGGAGAGTTTGCTTCTGGCATGTATGTAGAACTAAATAGGTCGGCAAGTGAAATTGTTGGAAAATTAAAGAAAATTCTTGATGAATGCAATGTGGATTATGAAAATGTTGTAATCACATATTCGAAGAAGCAAATGGAACATAAAGAAAATGTTAAAGCTGAAGACAACCAAGGGGCGGACAGTAAATATTCCAAAATATATCAGAAACTTTATTATATTTCCAGGGTATACGATGACCCCAATGGAATGACTTTAGAAAAAATAATGTCCATGTTAGGCAATGGTACGGATGAGGAATTGGTGATACGTATTCTAAATGATGTATCTTGGGCAACAAAATTGGCGGATGATATTTATTCGTTTGGAAAAAATGCCAATTCAGTTTTACGGGAACAGGTACAACCATATAAGATAGAAGAAAAGGATATAGTTACAGATGGTCAATTTTTTGATTTTTTGTATAATTATGAGAAAATGGCAGAAGCTTCGTGCCGAAGTTATGTTTCAGCAATAAGAACAGCCGAGGAATATGCAAAAAATCATAATTATGCATCGCACATGATTTATGATTGTGGTTTTGAAGACGCATCAACGCTGATTCGAGAGCTCATGGGAGATAATGAGTTTCTGGAGTTTAATGCTAAGCAGCATAACCGATTTAGAGCAGCATTTAAGAAATACTTAAAAATGGGAGGTCAACTTCCCGCAAAAGAAAGAAAATCTTTATCAGTGAAAAAAACATCATTTCCGGTTATTAAAGAGATTGAAAAAGTACAGCCGAAAGATTTTGATAAGTCAAAATTTGAAATCACTCTTTTAAGACGATACCGCAACGGAATGCAATTTGATTCTATTGATTTTGAGAATTTCAGAGAAATGTATGATGCACTTTTTGATGAAACTCTCACTTTTGATGATGAAGCCTTGGAAGAAAGATTGCGTTATTGTGGAGTGCTATATAAAGACAGACTTTTTCCTGCTGAGGGAATAATTGATAACAACACAAAGGAGACTTTGTTCGCATACATTGATAACTGTTTCTCTACTGGAAAGTCGGTGCTTTATTATAAGGCAATTTATCAGGATTTATCAGATGCTTTTGCAAGTTGCTTTACACTGGCAGACGAAAAAATGTTGAAAGCTTATATTGAGTATTCGGCTGAGAAAGATAAATATTATTATTTTTCAGATTATATGTCGGTTGATAGAAATGTAAAAATCGACCACACAGAGGAAGTTGAAGAATATTTTCTTTCCGCCGGTAAACCAATGAGACTTGATGATGCTTTTAGCACATTATCACATATCCCACAAGAACGAGTTGACAGAATCATTAAAACAGATTCTCGATTTTTACGAAATTCTAAGGGCGAGTATTTTCATAAAGATATTTTTGAAATCACTGATGATGAACTGGAGAATATTGCAGAGATTATTGATGGCTTTATCAGTGAGGACGAATATGCAATCTGGACGAATGTTTGGAATATGATTCAAGATAAATTTCCATTATTTGTTGAAAATAATCTGTACCTTTCAGGTCTTGGAATTAGAAATGCAATCGAACAACGATTTAGCGGAAGGTTTTGTTTTGAAGGTGCTGTTATCAGCCTGCCAAAAGACAGTTTTTCTATGAGAGATGTATATCAGTTGTATGCTAAACATCATGCAGAGTTTACAGCAGACGAAATATATATACTTTCAAAAGAATTAGATACTGTAATTTATTTCGACGCTTTATCAGAAGTTTCAGTGCGAGTCAGTCACGATTTATTTGTCTCAAAAAAACGGATAAATTTTGATGTGGATTCAGTCGATAAAGTTATTGAGAGCTTTATGTCAAAGGATTACATCAGAATTCGTGAGATAGACTCTTTCCTTGCATTCCCATCTGTTGGACATGAATGGAATGAGTATATGTTAGAAAGCTTTTTGATTTCATATAGCAAAAAGTTTGCACTTTTGAATAATGGACAATCCCTGCACAATGTGGCGGGAGCTATTGTTAAAAAAGATGGAAAAATTAAAGAATTTGAGGATGCTTGTGCAGCAGTGCTTTCTGAAAGCCGAATTGAATTAAAGAAAAGTGAAGCACTGGATTATCTTGCAGATGTTAATATGATTACAAGGCGTAGTTATAAGGATTTAGATACTGCTATGAGGAAGGCAACACAAATTCGGAACAGGAAGGAATAAACAGGATGTATGCATACGAATGGGATAGTTCCACCGGTGGTTATATATTAACCCCAATGCCACTGGCATTTTCAAAGGAACCAAGACCCGTTTATTATAAAGAACTTGATATTTTAGGGTTTGATAAATATTGGAATTATGATAAAAATGACAGCTTCCCGTATATGTGGGCGGAAGCCAATAATTATTATTATCGAGGAAGACTCGTTGCAAAAACCAAGGGAGGCTCTCTTTATACACCTCCGGAATTAGTTCTTATTGAAGACCCGGAGCCGGAAGGTTATCCTCTTCGATTTGTTGATATACCTGCTATGGTTGATAAAAATCGACAGTTAATGGAGCAGCTTGTTCAGGAAACAATAAAGAAAATATATAATACTTTTATTGAGTATAAAGACAAAGTGGATGTTTTTTATGTAGCTTTTTCCGGTGGTAAAGATAGTGTTGTTACATTAGATTTAGTTCAAAGAGCACTTCCTCATAATGAATTTAAAGTTTTGTTCGGTGACACGGGAATGGAATTTCCTGATACATATGAGACTGTAGATGAAATAGAGAGTTTTTGTAGTGAGAATAATATCGAATTTTTAGTTTCAAAATCTCAATTTGAACCAGAATACACATGGTCGCAATTCGGACCTCCGGCTACTGTGCATAGATGGTGTTGTAGTGTTCATAAGACCTCTCCTCAAATTATTTTGCTTAGAAATGTTTTAAAGAAAGTAAATTTTACGGGGATGGCTTTCATTGGAGTGCGAGCAAGCGAGAGCTTGTCTAGAAACGAATACGATTATGTAAGTCTGGGAGAAAAACATAAAGGACAGTATAGTTGCAATCCAATTTTGGAGTGGAACTCATCTGAACTATACTCTTATATTTATATGCGAAATCTATATTTAAATAAAGCGTATAAAAAAGGAAATAGACGAGCTGGATGCTTAGTTTGTCCTCGAGCGGCAGAACGCAATGAATATATGGCAAGAGTTTGTTATCCTAATGAATTTGATTCGTTAATGAACAATATTCGTGAAGTGTACGCACATAATTTTCAATCAGAAAAGAAATTGGATGAATTTATTAGGAATGGAGGATGGAAGGCAAGAAAAAATGGAAGAGATTTGCCTTTTGAATTGAATTATAAAGAAAAAAGTGATGCAAGGTCTTTTTATATAATAATTGATAATCCAAAGACAGATTGGAGACAGTGGATAAAAACTATTGGTGTAATAAAAAACGATAGGTCGCCATATATAATTGATTTTCGAGGCGATGAGTACAAATTTGAAGTAAAAGAAAAGGATAAACACATTGAGTTAAAGTATGATATTTCACTGGCAAAGAAAGCACCATTGTTTACAAAGCTTTTGAAGAATGTGTTTAGAAAGACAGCATGTTGTATAGGGTGCAAAGAATGTGAGGCAGATTGTCATAATGGTATGCTGCATATGAAAAATGGTAACGTAATTGTTGATGATGGATGTATGCATTGCTCGCAGTGCCATAAAGTGGACAAAGGATGTTTGGTTTATAAATCGTTAGAAATGCCTAAGGGAGGTACTAGAATGGGTAAAACACAGAGCTTAAATTGTTTTTCACACCATGCCCCTAAAATGGAGTGGATGGAGCAATATTTTGCCTTTAAAAATGAATTTAAAGAAAAAAATACATTAGGTTCGCAGATGTTTAACTTTTTCAAAAGATTTTTAAGAGATGCAGATTTGCTTGATAATGAAGGATTTACAAGGTTTGCTGAAATAGTTAATGATATAGGACTTGATGAGGAATTGAGTTGGGCACTTATGTTAGCTAATCTTGCATATAATCCTCAATTTGGATGGTATATAAAAAATATCAATTTTGACGAAACTTTGAGCAAAGAGTATGTTTGTAGTTTGCTTGTTGATTGTGGTGCTGATGAAAAGTGGGTTAATGATGTATGGAGCTCTTTAACTAGAATAATGAGTTTGCCGTTTTCGCAAGTTGGACTTGGACAGATGATTAAAGAGAAAAACAAGGCGGTTGCCCTATATAGAACAGAGTGGAAGTCTCCGGATGACAGAGTTATTCTTTATTCGCTTTATAAGTTCTCTGAAATTTGTGAAAACTATAAACAGTTCACACTAACCAGATTACTTGATACATCTGTTGAAAGTGCTGGAATTAGTCCGACACAGATTTTTGGATTAAACCGAGAAACAATGGAGAAAATCCTGAATGGTCTTACATTCAATTATCCTGATTTAATTGAAGCAAGATTTACGCTCGGGTTGGATAATATTACGCTTAAAAGTGATAAGAGTGCGAATGAGATTTTAAATGAGCTGTTCTGAGGAGGAATAGAGAATGAGCTATAGAGAATATTTTGATATTGATCCGGAGTATTTTCCACAGGTAGACAAGAAAATAATTGAGGAACAGCCGGAACTGTGGAAAAAATTTTATCCGCATCCTTCTTTTGTTCAGCTATTAAAGTCTATGGTAGATGTATTGGCACGCAAGCAGAAATTATCGGTATGGGTTGACGGTGCTTATGGAACAGGTAAGTCGCACGCTGTCTTGACACTAAAGAAACTCATTGAGGCTTCAGACGAGGAAACAAACGCATACTTTGAGCGTTATAATCTTGATAATTTTCTTTGTCAAAAACTGATTGCACAGAAAAACGAAGGTAAAATTCTTGTTTGTCATCGTTATGGCTCATCTGATATTCAAAGTGATACGGATTTGGTTGTTGCTATTCAGGAAGGTGTAGAGAAAGCATTGGCTGATGCGGGAATTGAAAATGTAGCCAGTACTTCTTTGAAGAATTCGCTTATCAGATATTTTGAAGATGAAGAAAATAAGCAGAGTTTTGACATTTATGCTAAGGGTAAATATCAGACAGTATTGAACGGAGATACTGCGGATAGTATTCTTGAAAAATTAAGAAATTTCAAGGAAGAAGCTTTGAATACTTTAGTTGAAAAAGTGTTTAAAGTTCCGGTTGTAAAGGGAAGCTTTTCCATGACTACAGGGGAACTTTGCGATTGGATACGTGAAATTATCGAAAAGAATAACCTTAAGGAACTTGTATTCATTTGGGATGAATTTTCAGAGTATTTTGAGAATAACATGCATCATCTTACAGGTTTTCAGCAAGTTGCAGAGCTTGCTGCTACGGCACCGTTCTGTCTTTTGATTGTTACGCATAAAGCGGAAGGCTATTTTTCTGATGGAGACCCAGATAAGCGAAAAATCCTCGACAGATTTGTTTCGCCAATTCACATTTCTTTGCCTGAAAATATAGCTTTTGAATTGATGCATGAGGCATTGAAGGTAACAGATGATGTTGTTAAAGCTGCGAAATGGGAGAAGCACAGGAAAAGTTTAGAAGACCGTACTATGCAGAGCCGTTCTGCTGTAAGCAAAAAAATTGGTTTAACAGACAAAGATTTAAGTAATGTTTTACCGATTCATCCTTATGCAGCCCTTATATTGCAGCATATTTCGATTTACTACACATCTACAGCCCGTAGTATGTTCAATTTTATTAAGAATGATGAAGGCGAAGATGTTAAAGCATTTCAGTGGTTTATTGACAGATATGATTTTAGTTCTCAAAATCCATTTGTCACGATTGATATGTTATGGAATTTCTTTTATGAAACAGGCAGCCAGAAATTGGCTGATGGCATAAGAGAGGTTTTAAGCTGTTATACTCAGAAAATGGATAAGGAGCTTATGGAAGATGAAAAGCGTGTACTCAAGGTTATCTTGTTGCTTCAGGCTATATCTGAAAGAATGAGTGGAAACCGTGATATTTTTCTTCCAAACAACAAAAATTTGACACTTGCTTTCGAGGGCACTGACCTTGAATTTACGGCACAGAATATTGCGAAGAAACTTTTGAACGATCATGTAGTAACCAGAACGCCTTTGACTGGCGATGTATTCTCATATTGCTGCAAAAACATGGGACCAAGTGTAGACCCGGGTCCGTTCATTGCTCAGGCTAAAGGTAAATCTACAAAAGATATGTCATTTATGCCAGGTAGTAATTTGCGTACTACTATTGAATTTACGGGTGCATTAAAGCTTCGTTATTCATTGGCGTATGCTACACTTTCTGACTTTGATAGTTAAATTAAAAAGGCAAACAATCCAAGTGTCAATAACAATAAACTTTATGCGGTTATGACTATAGGTAGAGATTCGTCTGAAAGTGGTGCGATAAAGAAAAAGATAGAGAAGTTTTTTGCAAGCAATCCTGATTCAAATGCGATTGTGATTGATAGCTCAGCATGTATTCTCGGTGAAAGTGAGTATAGTGAGTTTGTTGAAAATTTCGCTATGTCTCTTGCAATTGGAAAAGGTGATTTAGATCAACGCAAAACATATGAAAATTATGCTACAGAAGTACTTTCTGATTGGGCAAAACGAATTAAAAGTGGATCGTTCTATGTTTATTCTCGTTATGCAACAAATGGAGAACGAGTAGCTAATATTCAGGATTTGTTTATCTATCTGCTTGATATAGATAAATTTCATTACCCGCAATGTCTTGAAGGTGCTTACACAAGTGTTCTGAATACAATGTATGACGCTAATTCTTTGAAGAATGGTGCTATATGTGGCATTAATGAAGAAACTAAAGGTACATTCCGCTCCGGTAATGAGGCAACTAAACTTGAAAATGCTCTGAAGGAAGCATGGAAAGTTCAGGAATATTGGAATAACTCTCATTCTTATATTGCAGATTTGAAGAAAACTGTAGATGAGTTTATTAACGGAACTTTTAATAAAAGTGACCGTATTTCTATTGCTTCAATATATGAGATGCTGAAAGCAGAACCATACGGATTTATGCCTTGTAACCTGACGGCTTTTATTCTTGGATTTATTTTAAAGGAATACACAAAAGGCGTTTATTCTTACAGTGACAATTTAACAACAGTACCGTTAGATGCGGAAAAGCTTGCCAGTATGATTTCTGAAATTATTAAGCAGGACAACACGCCGGAAAAACGTTATAAAGATAAGTTTATCGTAACATTGACGGAAGAAGAACGTGCCTTTAACAAGGCTACATCAGTTGCTTTTGATATTCCAGAAATGTATTGTGTTTCTGTTACGGAAACAAGGTCACGAATCCGAGAGCAGATGAAAGGTTTTTCCTTCCCTATTTGGGTAATCAAGTATGTGCTTGACAATAAGACTTTTAAGACAGATAAAGATGTCGTTTCAAAACTTATCGACAACTATTGTGGCATTGCGAATAACAAGAACATGGAGGGCGAGAAGTCTGATAATGACATTGCTCTTACCATTGGAAAATTATGCTTAGATAATGATGGCGTTGTAGATGACTTGAAGAGTATACTCACAAAGGACAATTGCAAATCTGGTATGCTTGAGTATTTAAAATTATACGATGGAGGAAAACTTCCTGCTGTTGCTGAAAAAATCAATGACGGCGGTCAGTATATCAATCAGTTGCAATACAAATTCAGCTCAGATGCTGCCAATTGGGTATGGAATACAGATACAGTCAATGCAAAAATAGATGAGCTTATTTGTGAATATGAAATTATTGAAATAAGCAATGGTGTTTTATCTAAAAATGCAACCTATATGGAAGCGATTCGTGCATGGGTTGATAAGATTGGTCAGATTCGATTAGCTTATTCAATGATTAAAAATGAGCTTGGCGAAAGCAAAGCCTTTTATGAGATGCTTTACAATCTGTATAAGCAAAGAAATCTTCTTGATTCACAAAAGAAGCCATTCCTTGATTTACTTCGTGAGAATATAGAAAACTTTAAGTATTTTATGGGCTCACAGAGCAGTTTATTTATTAAAGCGTGTAGTTTCTATTTAGACGACCTTTCAGAAGAAGATGTTAAATCCATTCTTGATGATGATACATATGGATTTGGAGGTTCTTATTTACTTGAGCGAGATAAGTATAGCGACAAGGTCCAAAAAGCAGTTGATTTATATAAGAATGCTCAGTTGTATACTCAACTCAAAAAGAAATGGAACGATTTGACCGGTACTGATTCACCATATATGTGGTCGAATAAGTATCATATGCCTATCCTTGCCATGGTTCCCGATGATGAAGTCGCAACAGCAAGAAAGGTATTTGGAGCTATAAATTCTAAAACCAAAGATGAGAGTACCATTACAACAGCACTAGAATATCTTGATAAAATGACCTATGTGCAGAAATTGAATAATAAAGAAGATAGAGATAAAGCATTTAGAGATGTTTTCCTTGAAGAGTTCTCTGAACTGTTTGATGATGTTGATGAAGTTAGAACTTACCTTCAGAACCATATCTCAGATTCGCCGTATCATTGGCTTGGAAATAAAGCGGTTACAGCAAAGATTAAGACGATGGCTAATGCAAAATATAATGAGTCGGGGTATGGAAAAGCAAAAAAAGTAATAGACGAAATGCCGGCTGAACAGGTAAAAGAATATCTGAAGAAAATGATTGAAGACAATTTTGTTGTTGGGTTGGAAATCATAAAGAAACAAAAGTGATTCGGAGGATAAAACATATGAATCTGGATGACACCAAGAAGAAAGTTCAAGTATATTTGAATTCAAATAAGAGTTACCCATTGATTGTTGATGTTCAAACAAAGGTAGATTTAGCAAGTTTAGTAGAATTTTTTAAGGTGGGAAGTAATAAGTTCCCAGCTATAGAGGCGTTTTGTAATCAGGATGAGGTAATAAAACTGGATGAATTGTATACTGCTGTTTCAAGTAATAGTGGTAATACCTTCATAACTGGATTATCAGGTTTTTTAATGTTATTTGGTGAAATAACTGCAAAGAAGGCTTTGAAAACGATGATTACAACTAACATTTCTGGACATGTTGTAATTGTTACCTATCAATGCAAAAAATATCTCAAATTTACAGATTCTAGAATATCAGAGAGTGGAAGATTAATTATTGTGGATGGAAATCCTGATAATATCTGCAATATAAATTTCATTTCTCCGACGCTCTCCGATATTTTTACGGATTCATATAGTGGGATACAGAACATTGGAACAGTTATAGATAGTTGCTTCAATAGGGATGCATATATTGCAACAGCAATAGATAAAAGCTCTTTTGCTGAATCAGTCTTTCATATTTCACAAGTAAATAATAGTTATGATATTCTCCGAAATAAAGATTCAAGAACAGGAATTGTTCCTCAAGCATGTGGATTGCCGGAACAATGGGATTATGTGCTCCATCAAATGGGAGAATCAGGAACATGGACTACAGTTATTGTAGACAATTTTGGGTCAGAAAATAATCTTTTACATGTAATAAGCGAATATCCAAAATTTGACGTTGAAAAGAGATGGCTTTATTATGTTGCACTTTTGATTTGTGGTGTTAAGAATAATGATTATCTAAAACTTGCGTTAAATAAGACGTCGAAATCCAGTGAATTGATAAAGAATATTTTTCGGTCTGTACTTGATATTGATTGGAAGAGTGAAAACTATCAGAAATTGTATAGACAAAGAAAAAGTTTAATTGGTGAGCTGAAAAAACCATTGCCTGAGACGATAGATTTTTGTAAGATTTTATCAACCAAAGGAGAAGATGAAATTTATTACCTGACAGATTTAACACAACCGGAAAAAGAAAAAATCATCAAATGGCTTAGCAATTATGGTGTGAAGTATTCAAAGGACGAATTGGTTTCTATTTTGATGAATGTTTATCCCGATTTAGCGTATTATTTGTCAAGTTATAGATATAGAAATGAATTTTTGAATACCTATTTTGAGAATTACAAATATCAAAAGATAACAAATCGTATTCTGCCATCTTTTGATAAAGTTGTTGAAGAGCAGGCAATAAAAATGGATTTTGTTACAATCTTAAAACCACGTACAGCCTATGTAGATAAACTTGATACACAAAATGCACAAGTATTTTTTGTTGATGCAATGGGAGTTGAATACTTAAGCTTTATTCAACAGAAGTGTAGCGAATACGGATTTTCGGCAAATATATCTTGTGCAAGATGCGAGTTGCCCTCATTAACTGTATTTAACAATGAATTTGTAGATGTGTTAAAAGATAAAGGATGTCCAATATCAGATATAAAGGATTTAGATGATATTAAGCATCATGGCAAAGATAGCTTCGACTATGAGAAAGAAAAAACACCAATTTACCTCATAAAAGAGCTCGAAATAATAGATGATTTATTGACGAAAATTAAAGCAAGCATACTTGCTGGGTCATATAATAAAGCAATTATTATTTCTGACCATGGAGCTAGCCGACTTGCTGTCCTTCATGAAACTGAAAATATATGGAATATGGAGACAAAAGGCGAGCATTCAGGAAGATGTTGCAAGATAAGTGAAATTGACGATAAACCAGATTTTGCAATTGAAGAGTCTGGATACTGGATTCTGGCGAATTATGACAGATTTAGGGGAAGCCGACGTGCAAATGTAGAAGTACACGGTGGAGCGTCTATGGAGGAAGTTGCGGTTCCAATTATTGAAATTACACAAAAAGCATCTAATATAGAAGCCTTTATTGTCGATGAATCAAGAGTTTTAACATTAGGTGCAAAGGAATACGCAATCATTAAAATTTATGTTGGAATTAGAAGTAATAATATTTCTATTAAATTGGACGGTAATTATTACAACGCTGAAGAAACTGCTGAACCTTATATATATAGCGTAGAACTGAAAAATTACAGCAAAAAAGGCAAGTTTGCTATCGATATTCTTGATGGTGGTGATGTTCTCGCATCTGGACAGCAGTTTGAAATTGAGAAAAAGGGAATGTCACAGAACAATATGTTCGATTTTTAGGGGTGAAAATAAATGACTGATAAACTTAGAGACTATTTTGATGAAATGGTTGTTTATAAAGACTTAAAAAATAATAATTTCTTTTCTTCTCTTGGGCTTCCTGCATTTTTAAGAGATTATCTTTTGAAAATGTTCAGCGATGATTTTGGGAATTTTGATGTGGATGAAGTATCTGCATTTGTTAAGAAGTTTATACCCAAAAAAGAGGACTGGATGAGTATAAAAAATAAAATCATCTATGAGAATGAAAGTGTTCAAATCCTGACAAAAATTTCTGTAGATATCAATATAAAGACTGGAGAAATATCATTTGCTATTCCTGATTTTGGAGTGACTGAAAAAGAAACTTTGATTGAACCGGCTATTTGGGATATCTATAAAGAAGATTTGATAAATGGAGGAGAAACTTGGGGGATTATAAAATTAGGATATCGTCCGCCTGATGATACAGTAAAGCCAAAGATTCCGGGGAAAATAAAGCTAACTGGTTTCAAGAATTTCCGCCCTTATACGGTAGATGTTGAGTATTTTAAAGAAATGAGATTAAACTTTGAAACGGATGAATGGATAGATATCTTATTAGGAGCTATCGACTATAATGCTGACGGATATGAAACGAAACTTCAAAAGTTGACAATGCTTACTAGATTATTGCCGTTTGTAGAGAAAAGAATAAACCTTATTGAACTAGCTCCTAAGGGAACTGGAAAAAGCTATGTTTTTGGTCATATAAGTAAAAACGGTTTGCTCACGGACGGCGGAAAAGTTACTCGTTCAAAAATGTTTTATGATGCTAACAGAAGAAAACCGGGTTATATTTGTGGTCCTGACTATGTAGCGATTGATGAAGTAAAGCTTGTAAATTTCGGTGACGAAAACGAAATGCGCTCTATACTTCAAGGATATCTTGAATATGGCACATTTAATTCAAATGGCTATAATGGAGAATCTGATGCTGGTGTAGTATTTCTTGGTAATATAAAAGAAGAAAATATGGATGAGTATAGTTATATGTTAGGAGAATTACCTACATTGTTTCAAGAAACGGCGCTTCTTGACCGTATTCACGGATTCGTTAAAGGTTGGGATATACCTAGAATGAATGATGGTCTTAAACTGACCGGATGGGCACTTAACTCTGAATATTTCTGCTCTATTCTTCATGAACTCAGAAATGATATGAGTTATCGTGCCATTGTGGAAAAGATTGTAGAAGTTCCAGAGCATGCGGATACTCGTGATACAGAGGCAATTAAGAGGTTGACAACTGCATATTTAAAGTTGCTGTTTCCAAATGTTAGAAATGAGTTTGATGTTGATAAGATGGAATTTAGAGACTACTGTTTAACACCAGCTATGAAAATGCGAAGAATTATCAAACTGCAGCAAGGCATGATTGACAGTGAATATAAAAATAAAGATGTTCCATGTTTAATGGTGAGAGAATAATGGGTAAAGAGTGTATTGCTTGTGGAAAAAAGCAATTGGATAAAGATACTGTAGGCATAAACAAAAAGCTTCTTGGAAAAGACATTACCAACTTTTATTGTATGGACTGCTTGGCTGATTTTTTAGGATGTACTGTTGATGATTTGATAGACAAAATAGAAGAATTTAAGGATGAAGGTTGTACACTTTTTAAGTGAGGAATAGCTATGAAGCATTTTATATACGCTGATAATGCAGCAACAACAAAATTGGGTAAAGATGCATTTAATGCAATGCTTCCATGGCTCCAAGAAGAATATGGCAATGCGTCACAACCATATTCATTTGCACGTAAACCGAAAAAAGCCTTGACGGAAGCTAGAACTTTAATAGCAGAATGTATCGGTGCTCAACCAGATGAAATTTATTTTACATCAGGAGGCACGGAGAGCGATAACTGGGCAATCAAGGGAATTGCTGAAAAGGGAAAAAAACATCATACAATTACAACACAAATTGAGCATCATGCAATCCTGAATGCCTGTCGAAGGTTAGAATACTTTGGATATCAAGTGGATTATCTTCCAGTTGACAAACAAGGTGTTGTATCATGCGAAGATTTAGTGAAATTTATTAAAGGTAATACTGAGATGATTTCTGTAATGATGGTTAATAATGAAATTGGAACGATTGAACCAATAAAAGAGTTAGCAACCGTAGCTCATGATAACGGTATCTTATTCCATACAGATGGAGTTCAAGCTGTTGGACATATTCCAGTTAATGTTAATGATTTAGGTGTGGATATGCTTTCAGCTTCGGCACATAAGTTTAACGGTCCAAAAGGAACAGGTTTCCTTTACATAAAGAAGGGAACTCAAATATCTTCTTTTTCAGATGGTGGATCTCAGGAATTCCACAAACGTGCAGGAACTGAAAATATTGCCTCAATTGTAGGAATGTCAGTTGCTTTAAAGAAAAGTTGTGATGAGATGGAAAAAACAAGCAAAAATTTATTTGTTCTAGACAATGTGTTTAATGATATCCTTGAGAATTCTAATATAGATTTTATTAGAAATGGATCTGAAAATCGTGTCCCTGGAAATATCAATATATCAATTCGTAATGCTAATGGTGAGATGTTACTTCATCGACTGGATTTGATGGGAATTAGTATTTCTACTGGTTCGGCGTGTGATTCAGTAAATACAAAAACTTCACATGTCATCAAGGCAATTGGTGTGCCAATTGAATATGCTGAGGGTACGATTCGTGTTTCGTTTGGTAGGGAAAATACAGTAGATGATTCCGTTGCTGTAGCAAAAGCTCTTGTAAAAATCCTAGAAAAATAGGTGGGGTTAATAATCATAGTATGAAAATGATAAAATATGGAAACGAAGCCCAGAATTAGAAACGATGAATGACAAATATGGAATATCTGCATATAGAGCAATGTTCAAAAAAAGATATTATTGAACTTCAGAAATTTGGAATGAATATCGTTACTATCCGTTTTACTACGAACAAATACTTTGCAGTCAGTCACAAGTTTGATTTACTGAGATAGATGCAGTTGAGTTATTTGCATTCATTATAAAAATACTTGACAAAAAGATATTGTGATTAAAGGGTGTAATTTTCTATGAAAGTAAAGTATTATCTTCTGCCGAAACAAAGAGCCAGAAAAAACAATCTAATGGTAGAGATTGACCTTTACCCTTATGCAACGGAGCTATATGAGGAATTGGATAAAATTGGAATAATCGTTCGAATTAAGGAAATTCCTCAGTTAGGTGTTATAAAGGTTAACAAAAGACTTGAAAAAACTAGATTTGACTATGTAATGCTCCAGCTTTATCTTCACAAACTGATAAAAGCAAATTTACAAGGTTACCTACGCTTTACTTATAATAATTACGTAAATTCGAAAGATCTCAGGCCTGATTATAAATATCCCAATAAGAAGAACAAACCATCCATAGGTGATATTTTTCAGATATTAACCATTGTATGTAATATTGGCCATTTCTATAACACATTTACAGCATCACGTGCCATCACAATGATATCCTCCGAAGATATGGCCTTCTATGAATTAGTTGTAAATGCTTCTGAGAATAAACGATACCAGAATACAGCTAAAGCCATTTTGAAAAGTAAAAATTATCAAAGATTACACTTGTTGAATTCTTTACTAATTCTAGAAAACTATGATACTTCGAAACAGTCTATATCTGTAGCTTTAGAAATTTTATATACGTACATAAATGAACAATTGCTGAATGAAGAAAGCAAACTAAAATATGCATTTGCTATTTTTAAAAAAGTAAGAACGATATCATACATAGCATATGATTTTCAGATAGCAGAAACACCATTAACAATAGATTTATGTAATGAAAAGGCAATGCTGTTATTATTAAAAGAGCTATTGTCTGAATATAACAATAATAAATCTTCAAATCATTTAGTAAGTTCTATTACTAAACTTTTGGATGATACCGTATATAATGAAAATTCAAATGCTATTTGCTATTATAAGATATCTAGAAAAATGGTTTCTATGATGGCGAAAAAAATTGATTGTGTTAATATAAGTTATTATAACGATTTGTTTTTAAATAAATGTAGTATTTTAAATCAAGTACACACTCACAAAAGGGACTATGTACAGTCACATATATTGAAGTTGACTTTTTTGCCAGAGCAAAGGTGGGTATCAGAGTCATTATTGTCAGAATTGGAAAAAATCAATAACACTCGTGTTGGTTACTATGATAGACATTTTGGCGAACAAACAATCCTTGTTTCAATAAAGAATACTTGTAATTCTGATGTCAAAAAATATGCCGCTTATAAAATATTAAAATGTACTGTTAATTATCTACGCAGAATTTCAAATATTTCTTGTTACGATCCAAAATTCCTTTTAACTGTAAAGTTTTTCCTGCTTTATTTGTTCGATGAAAATCCTGTGGTAATTAAGCCGACCATAAATAGAGATAAATGTGTTGTTTGCACACGAGGAAAAAACGCAAGAATAAAGGAGCTACAATCATTATTAAAAAAATTCAATAGGAAACGGGGATGAAAATCATGAAGTTGAATTTTTGTTAAGCCAGATTTCTGATGATCCAACAAATGATACGACAATCACAATTCCGGCAAGTATTATTGTGTATCAAAAAGACGCAGTAGGACGAAAGCTAAGTGAATTTGATGGTTTAATCATTCATCCAATGAGAAAATCAAATCAAATTATTTTCTTGGAGGCAAAGAACAGAGATAGAAAACCGAGTTTCGGTAAAAATTGTCTTATTGAAAAATTAGATAAATTCCTGTTTGAGTATGTGTCAGATGACATTAAGATTGTTGATTATGATGCATTTTGGAAATACTCAATTAAATTTTAGGATTTTGAGCATATTAGCAACTACTGGATGGGAGCATTTATACTCTTGCATGGTCGTTATTTTTTGTTACCATTTACGGTTTTTAAGCGAAAACAGCCTTAGAGTGTACCTTTTTGCGTTGAGAACTATGGTTGAGTTTTATGATTAGGCATTTACTGACGAAATAGTAGTTAATTCCTAAAGTAACTAAAGCAAAAAACACTTGAAAACGAAAAGATAATATGATAATATATAGGTGTTGACAATGTACAGTCGTTTCCTTTGGATAGGTTAGAATTCGTCAATCTGTAAAACGATTAGATTGCAGAAAAGGATAATACTCAAAAGAAGTATGTACCGCTGCAATATTGCCGGTCGCAGTCCGCATATAGTGAAATATGAGGGACGCTGTGATTAAGTAGTATCTGATTTTTAATCAGATCGTGAGACACGTACTGATTTATGTGTCGCCCACTTGTTTGAGATTTTTTGAAAATCAAGAGAACAAGTAAGCCCCTGAAGGATAGTTGTATCCGATTATGGGTGCGTTTAAAAAACAAAGACAGACCTAAACTATTATATAAGGGATTGTGAAGAAATGAAGTTTAAGACTCCATTCTTCGTAGCTCCTTTTTATTTATAAAAGTGTAGAAGCACTTCGTATGGTCAAGCATTGATTTGTGACGGTGTCACATTGAGATATTTGAAAAAGAGAGATTGCATTAAGATGGGGGTAGTATGCCCTTTTGAATACTAAAAACAGAATATTGTATATAAAGAGAGTACAATTTTTATTTGTACTCTCTTTTTGTTTGCAAGATAATGCCACATCCCGACAGCCGTGTTAAGGAGGCGATAAGAAAATAAAGAGCGACATCAAATTAAGATGTTATTAACAGAGATAAAGTAAAAACATAGGTTGAAACAGACCTGATAACAGGTAAAAATGAACTATGTGCAGTTGCCTCACATAAAATTTAGGCAAACGCCCGCGATGTTTGGGCGCCGATTCAGTCGGCAAAAACATCAATTTAAAATGAAAGGAGTTTATATATGCAATATAAACTTTTGGTTTATACATGGCTATTGCGTTTTGTGGGCAATCATGAAAAGCGATGCCGCAATTACTTTATCTACTGAAAAATTTATTGAACAGATCAAAGCTGATACAATCGGTTTGGCGTTCACCAAGCTTCTTGAAGCAATGAATGTTTCAAGAGCTGATTATAGAGATGCGTACGGATTTGGCGAGGGAACTGTTGATCATATAGTAAATCGATATGATCTTGATATGAAACCCGTTACAATAATTCGTGCAGTTTTGGTGCTTAATGTCGATTACAGACTGAGCAAATTTCTGCTCAATAAAGCAGGAATTTGTGAGGGTAACTGCCCCGCATCAAAAATATATTGGAGCGTTTTAAAGAAAGTCAATTCTGATTTTATTCCGTATTACAGCAAAAATATAAATTTTTTCGAAGAAGTTCCGAATACGATTAACGAAATAAATCAGAGAATAGATGAAACGATTGATAAAATGCCGATTTCGGATAAAAAGAAGGGGGAGTATAAGAAAAAATATAGAATTAAAGATGCATTAGCTGTATAAAAAATTTTTATTATAACACATAATGCGAAAAAAGGGAACACAGTAAATCGCCTGTTGAATCTAATTTGCCGATGATATAATTTAGCTGTCATCGATGATAAATTATTTTTTCGGAGGTAAAATTATGAATATCAATTTAGTTGAAATTGATGCCAACAAGACAATCGGCAAAAATCCTGTGCTTGTAGATGTTGCACCTGCGTATGTCTATGATAACGGCAAAAGGACAGGTGAAGTCAGCGGATTCAAATACACCGTTGCATTACCTGAAAAGGCTTTTGAAAAGCTGACGGTCAAGATTGACGGCGAGTGCAAACTTGAAAAGCCTGATGACAGGCATTATCCGGTGGTCATCTTTGACGGACTTGAGATGCGTCCGTATTGGACTCCCGAGGGCTACAAGGTTTCTGCAACGGCGAAGAATATTCGTGCTGTCAATGCGGGAAAGGCTTAAACTGCACCAAATCAGTCTTTGCATGGTGTGCCTTAAGCACACCGTGCAGAGGCTCTGCGATAGGGGTAGTATTACCCCTATCGTAGCAATGTAGCAGTAGCAGGGAGGTTTTTATATGGGCAGTTCAAATCCTCAGTCGAGGAAGTGGCTGTTGACCATAAATAACCCTGATGATTACGAGCTTGACCATAATGCGGTCAAGAATACTCTGCATCTGTTCAGTCCCGATTATTTTTGCCTTGTGGATGAAATTGCAACCACAGGAACAAAGCATATGCACATTTTCATTTACTCAAAATCGCCGATTCGCTTTTCAACATTGAAGAACAGATTCCCTGTTGCGCATATTGACAAGGCTAACGGCAGTGTAATGGAAAATCGTGACTATCTCCGCAAGGAAGACAAGTGGCAGGGTTCTGATAAGGAACAGACAAATCTAATTGATACTTTTGAAGAAGTTGGCTTTTTGGTATTATTTAATTATTTAACATATAAGTTCTTTCATAGATTTTTCTAATTCATGCCATGCGTCAGTTACCTGTTTCTGGAATAACTCATATTTTTCAATATTATAATCGTAGAACTTATTTTGTTCAGAAATTGGAATATATTCAATATAATATGACTTTAATGCTTCTAAGTTAATAGTAAGTTTAGAAGTACCATCCGCTAAATCATTTCTCAATTGCTTTTTTATCAGATTAAAATAATAATTATAAAATTTTAGATTTAATTTATATTTACTATCTTTTTTCTGCGTTAGTATACAACACAGATTTGCAGCTGTGAATTTACCATTAACATAGTGTGTTTTACCTAAACTTCCTGACGCAGCTACAGCCATAACAATAGCTTCGCAATCATGCTGATAAGAGTCATGTTTTTTCCATTCAGAGGATGCGGTTATAAAATCATATTCCCCATCATCATTATTCTTTTCACTTGCCAAACTGCCTTTTTTAACATCAAATAAGTCTGAAATTTTGACCATTTCATATTTGCTATTTCTTTTTTTTCTTACACCGTAACAATTTAACTTATCTTCATCGTATATTTTTCGCTTTTCTGATATACCGTCAATTTCTTCATAGTTTATTACGGTGTTATAGATATTTTCTTCTAGTTTTTGCCATGTGGCATTTTTGTCTATACGACCTTTATGTTGAATGCTTACAAACCCATCGTCCTCTAAATTATAAAACAATACTTTATCGTTTCTTTGTTGTGGTGTTTTTGTGAATCCGAAAATAGAGGTGTTAACTGTTCTTTTTTGTTCAGTAAACAATTTTTCAGGCATTTTTATAACAAAATCTAATTTTGCTTTTTTTAATATTTTTTCTGTTATTCCATTTATGTTTTTTTGTAGTGTTGGAGTTGGCATTATAACAATCAATTTTCCATTTGGTTCAAGATAATCAATTGCTTGCTTAACAAATGCAATTGGCTTATTGTTTTCATATGGTGGATTTATAATACACTTCTTAATTCCTTTTGCTTGAATTTCTTTCAGTAAATCTTGTGGATTATCATTCACTATATTATCGTGTGTGTCAGATATTAAACTGCTTCTATAAATCAAATTTGTTCTTCCGTCACCATGCAAAAACATATTTGAGCAAGCTAATGCAAATAAGACAGGGTCAATTTCAAATCCTATTAGTTGATTTTCTCTAATATTTTTTTCTTTTCTAGAGTTTCCTTTTGCTTGCTTTAACATGGTTTCCATAGCTTCCATAAGAAATCCACCCGTACCGGTGCAAGTGTCTAACACTACATCTTCCACATTTAATCTAGCTAATCTAACCATTAGGCTTTTGATATGATCTGGTGTAATGATGATGTTTTTGTTATCAACTTTACCAGCTTTTTTTAAAAATATTAAGTATGCTTTACCAAGGATATCTTGTTTTTCATCGTTTTCAAAAGGGATAAATATTCTTTTTTCAATTTTTTTAATTAGTTCTTTGTATTTGTAAAGAGAGTAATCGATAGTTCTTATAAAACTAAATTTGTCTTTCCAATGATACTCTTTGCTTAAATTGCTTATTTTGTCTTTTAGTTGCCTGTCAATCGCTTCTATAATGGTTTCATTTAGAATATGGGCTTCTAATAATTTCGTTGTGCTTTTTTCAGCTTCTTCATCAGAAGGCGCTTGTATACACTTATATGTATTTCTAAAGGTGGGATCTTTTAATGCAATCATAATCCCGCTAAAAAATAAGCTCCTTTCAGTGTCTCTGACGATATTTTCATCCTGAAATTCTTTGTTTATTTGATTTAAAGTCCTTGTTAAACTTTCAACTGTAGTAATCTCTTCTTTTTTTGTTTGTTTATATATTTTAATTAAATTTCTGATTGACAATAATTCATCGTCATAATCAGCCTCGACTATATTATCTACATTATTTTCTTTTAAATAGTAGGTTACATTTAACGACGCTTCATCTTGACCTGATACTGCAATGCCAAAAATATCTTTATTTATATTATTGAGTTGCATATAATGTTTGACTTCAGCACAGGCAGCAATATGATCGTTGGCTTTGGCTTCTACTACAATACAGAAATCTTGTAAGTCTTTAAAAAAAATCTGGATAACCATTGTACCCTGTTCCTTTTTTGCTAACAAAACCATATTCATTTGGAATAGCTGATTTTTCTATAAATTCATTTACACCATAGAAATTTCTGAAGATGTTTTCGGTTATTGTTTCACTGTTATTTTTTTGCCTACCCATAAATTGAACTCCTAATCATAAATAATATTATAATAATCCAGTGGATGAAATTAAAAATATGCTCAACTGCCTATGATTTATAAATCAAAAAATATTGTTGTACCTTAAATATATCAAAAAACGGCTTAAACGCAGTGTTTAAGCCGTTTTTATGTGGCAGGGGCAGAAGGACTTGAACCCTCGGCACGCGGTTTTGGAGACCGCTGCTCTACCAACTGAGCTATACCCCTATATTAATTTTAACCGATGAAATTATGAAGGTCGGTTCTGCAAACTTACTCATAAATTTCAACGCAAGATAAATTATATCACCGTTCAGTCGATTTGTCAACACATTTTTGTGAAATTTGACATTTTGAGCTGAGCGGTGATTTTTTCAATATCTGCAATACAAATGTTCAGACCAAATCACTCAGTTTCTCTGATTTCCTGCGGATTTTCGGGGAAGCCTTCAATTTGGAAACGGAGTCCGCAGGTGGGGCATTCAAGGTACGGCTTGCCGTTGTTGAGGTTGTCCTGAATAATCATCATTTCGCTTTCGCAGAATGGGCAGAGTTTATTATTTTCGCTGTTCATATTTTTACCTCCGAGTGGATTGTTTTCGATATAACTTAATTATACCTTTAAGCGGTAAAATGTCAACCGAGATATTAAAAATGTATAGGCAAGAGGGTTGGATTTTAACGGCTTTTGTGCAAATTCCGCTTTACAAATTGACGAAAAAAGACTAAACTATATCTATACTTCTGCGTTGCAGAATATACAATCTCATTTAAGGTGATTATTATGAAAAAAGAAAATATGGCTATGCTGTGTGACTTCTACGAATTTACAATGTCAAACGGCTATTTTAAAAACGGTTTTTATAAAAAGAATGTCTATTTTGATGTGTTCTTCCGCAAAGTTCCCGACAACGGCGGTTTTGCAATTATGGCAGGTCTTGAACAGGCTATTGAGTACATCAGGGAACTTCATTTTGAAGACGATGATATCGAATATCTCAAGAGCAAGGGCATTTTTGACGAGCAGTTTCTTGAGTATTTGAGAAACTTCAAATTCAGCGGTGATGTTTATGCAATCCCTGAGGGAACTCCGATTTTCCCGAACGAGCCTGTTATGACAATCAAAGCGCCTGCAATTGAAGCTCAGCTTGTTGAAACATTCCTTCTCCTCACAATCAATCATCAGACTCTCATTGCGACAAAGGCTAACAGAATTGTCCGTGCCGCTCAGGGCAGAGCCGTACTTGAATTCGGTTCACGCCGTGCTCAGGGTGCAAATGCCGCAGTTGACGGCGCAAGAGCCGCATATATCGGCGGCTGCAAGGGTACAGCCTGCACACTTACAGACGAGCTTTACGGTGTTCCCGCCGGCGGTACAATGGCACATTCATGGGTTCAGATGTTTAACAGCGAGTATGACGCTTTTAAAACCTACTGCGAGATGTATCCCGATAATCCTACTCTCCTTGTTGATACATACAACACATTAAAGAGCGGTGTCCCGAATGCCATTAAGGTGTTCAAGGAGGTTCTTCTTCCGCAGGGTAAGACCAAGTGTGCAATCCGCCTTGATTCGGGCGATATTTCCTATCTTTCAAAGAAAGCAAGAAAAATGCTTGATGACGCAGGTCTTACAGAATGTACAATTACTGCGTCAAACGCTCTTGACGAGTACCTTATTCGTGACCTTATGATGCAGGGCGCTCAGGTTGACACATTCGGTGTCGGTGAAAGACTCATCACTTCATCAAGTTCGCCTGTATTCGGCGGTGTTTATAAGCTTGTTGCCGTTGAAAATGACGGTGGTGAAATTGTTCCGAAAATCAAGGTCAGCGAAAATACAACCAAGATTACAAATCCGCATTTCAAAAAGGTTTACCGCTATTTTGACAGGGACAGCGGCAAGGCTATTGCCGATGAGCTTTGCATCTATGATGAGGTTGTTGACGATTCAAAGCCGAGAACAATTTTCGATCCGAATGCAGTTTGGAAAACAAAAATGCTTGATAACTATACCGCAAAGGAGCTTCTTGTGCCAATCTTCAAGAACGGCAAGTGCGTGTATGAGTCGCCGTCAATTGAGGAAATTGCAGCCTATTGCCGTGAGCAGATTGACCTTCTCTGGGATGAGGTTAAGCGTTTTGAAAATCCGCATAACTATTATGTTGATCTCTCAAAGAAACTTTATGATATCAAGGCTCTTTTGCTCAATATCTATGAAAAGTGATTTTGATTGTTTGATTTAAAGATTAAAATTTGAAAGGTAAAATTTACGGTCGGGTAGTTTTCTATCCGGCTGTTTTTATATTAGTTAAATGTAATTATGCAAAAGGTAGATTATGTTTTTTTAAATATTAAACTATCTATACGAACATAAAAAGTCCAAGCGATTGCAATGATACGCTCGGGCATTTTATGCTTTTTTAAATATTAAACTATCTACACGAACATAAAAAAAGTCCAAGCGATTGCAAAGTCACGCTCGGGCATAAAATGTTTTTATATATCAAACTATCTACACGAACATAAAAAAGCCCAAGCGTTTGCAAAGTCACGCTGGGGCATAAAATGTTTTTATATATCAAACTGTCTACACGAACTTAAAATTAAAACTCAACACCGATTCTGCCGGTGATACCTCGGTCGTAGGGGTGCTTGATTTTCTTGAACTCGGTCACATAATCGCAGAGGTCAATCATCTTTTGCGACGGGTTGTGACCTGTCATAACAATTTCCATACTTGATGGAGCGTTGGTGATGAACTCAACAACCTCGGATTCGGTGAGCATTTCAGCATTGATTGCGTCAATGATTTCGTCAAATACGACCATGTCGTACTTTTCGGTCAGGGCAAGTGTGACACTGTGGTCAAAAATACCCTTGAAAATTTTTGCCGCCTGAGCCTTCTCTTTTTCGTTCATCTGAAATGTAAACTTGAGGTCGGCGGGGCAGAGCGTGAGAGTCACATTCTCGGTGTGGCTGAGAACATGGCGTTCGCCCGAAAATTCCGTCTTTAAAAATTGCACAAACAGCACCTTGAGGTTACTGCCTGCCGCCCTGACGGCAATTCCTATGGCGGCTGTGGTTTTGCCCTTACCGTCACCAAAATACAAATGTTTCATTGTCTGTCATTCCTTTTCATAAAACTGCACAATTGACAAAATGGAATCCCTTATATACAATAGTATAGAAAAACATTTTCGTCTGCATAATTATAACATAAAATCGGCAAACGGGAGTATGTACAAATTAAACAAAATTAATTAAAAATATTTTAAAAACTTCTATACCGCTTATTTTGCCGAAAAGGTTGAAATAATGCGGTATTTCGTTTATAATAATGCTTGTGTGACTGCACAAGATATGCGATGAAGCGGGAGGTTGCGGCATTAAGCCGGTTTTTCCGTGGAGTATGTCCGATTTTAAACCGGGCGATTAAATTGAAACACAGAGCGATTGAATGGCAATGGGGTTGCTTTGCCATAACTGCGCTCAAACGCTTTCAGAACTTCCCGGTTAACTGAATAGTTAAACGGGTTTTTTAATGCGGGGTGAGGAAACACCCGGCAGAGTTTCAAAAAAGTTTTGAAAAGCAACGCCCGCCAACTAACATTTTTAAGGAGGCGACGATAATGGCAGTCAAGGAAAAGATTAGAATAAGATTAAAGGGTTATGATCATCAGCTCGTTGATCAGTCTGCAGAGAGAATCGTGGCAACAGCTAAGCGCACAGGCGCAAGAGTTTCAGGTCCCGTTCCGCTCCCGACTGAGAAGCAGGTTGTAACAATTCTCCGTGCTGTTCATAAGTACAAGGACAGCCGTGAGCAGTTTGAAATCAGAACTCACAAGCGTCTTATCGACATCTTAAGACCGTCAAACAAGACAGTCGAGGCTCTTATGAGCTTAGAGCTCCCTGCCGGCGTTGATATCGAGATTAAGTTATAATCGGATACCAACCTACAAGCAGACAGGGTCATGTTGGGAAACCAACCAATAACCTATAAGGAGGATACAATTTATGCAGAAAGCAATCATCGGTAAGAAAATCGGTATGACACAGATTTTCGATGAAAAGGGAATCATGATTCCCGTAACTGTTGTTGAGGCAGGCCCTTGCGTGGTAACAGCCAAGAAAACAGTTGAAAACGACGGCTACGCTTCGGTACAGCTCGGCTACGGCGATGTTAAACCTCACAAGGTAAACAAGCCAATGAAGGGCTTCTTTGATAAGGCCGGTGTAGCACCAAAGAAAACTCTCAAAGAGTTCCGCTTTACAGACACAGACGCTTACAGCATCGGTGATCTCGTTAAAGCAGACGTATTCACCCCCGGCGACAAGATTGACGTAACAGGCAAGAGCAAAGGTAAGGGTACAGCAGGTGTTATTAAGAGATGGAACTTCCACCGTCTTAAGGAATCACACGGTACAGGTCCTTGCGTACGCCACGGCGGTTCAATCGGTGCCTGCTCATCACCTTCAAGAGTTTGGAAGGGTAAGAGAATGGCAGGTCACCTCGGCGCAGAACAGGTAACGGTTCAGAACCTCACAGTTGTTAAGGTTGATGCAGAAAACAACCTCATCGCTGTTAAGGGTGCTATTCCGGGTCCTAACAAGGGAATCGTTGTAATCAAAGATTCCGTAAAGGCTTAAGGAAGGGGGATTATAAATGCCAAATTTAGCAGTAGTAGATATGGAAGGCAAGAGCGTTGGCACAATCGAGCTTGCTGAGTCCGTATTCGGTATCGAACCAAATGCAGCTGTTATGCATCAGATGGTAGTTAACTACCTTGCAGCACAGCGTCAGGGCACACAGTCCGCTCTTACAAGATCAGAGGTTTCAGGCGGCGGTAAAAAGCCGTGGAGACAGAAGGGTACAGGCCGTGCAAGACAGGGTTCAACAAGAGCTCCACAGTGGACACACGGCGGCGTTGTATTCGCTCCGAAGCCAAGAGATTACAGATTTTCTGTAAACAAGAAGGTAAGAAGACTTGCTATGAAGTCAGCTTTCTCTTCAAAGGTTATGGAGAACGAGCTCATCGTTGTTGATTCAATCAGCATGGACGAGTACAAGACAAAGAAGATTGTTGCAATGCTCAGCGCAATCGGAGCTGAAAAGAAGGCTCTCATTGTTCTTCCTGAGGTTGACAGCAAGGTTATTAAATCAGCTAACAACATCCCCGGTGTTAAGACAGCTCAGGTAAACACTCTTAATGTTTATGACATTTTGAATGCTGACAAGCTTATCATCGTTAAGGATGCAGTAAGCAAGATTGAGGAGGTATATGCATGATAGCTCATGATATTGTAATCCGCCCTGTTATTACTGAAAAAAGTATGCTCGGCGCAGTTAACAAAATTTATACCTTTGAAGTTGCTAAGTCAGCAAACAAGATTGAAATTGCAAAAGCTTGTGAAGAAATCTTCAAGGTTAAGGTTGCTAAGGTAAACACAGTAAGCGTAAGAGGAAAGTTCCGTCGTCAGGGCAGAAACAACGGCGGCTACTCAAAAAGCTGGAAGAAAGCAATCGTAAAACTTACAGAAGACAGCAAGCCTATCGAATTTTTTGAAGGCATGATGTAATACTGACTCAGGTTCAGTATTGAGTCTGAAAACAATAATTCAGGCAGAATGTATGGGAAATGCCATATTCCCGCAAAGCCATCATGAGGAGAGTGAAACCAAATGGCCATTAAAGTATATAAGCCGACCATTAACTCAAGAAGAAATATGTCGGTTACAGATTATTCGGGTCTTTCAAAGGTTGAGCCGGAAAAAAGCTTGCTTGCTCCTTTAAATAAAAAGGCAGGTCGTAACAGCTACGGCAGAATCACCGTTCGTCACAGAGGCGGCGGCAACCGCAAAAAGTACCGTATTATTGACTTCAAGCGTCAGAAATTTGATGTTGAAGGTACAGTTAAAACATTAGAGTACGATCCAAACCGTTCTGCATTCATCGCTCTTGTAGAGTACACAGACGGCGAGAAGGCTTACATTATTGCTCCGGAAGGACTTAAGGTAGGCGACAAGGTAACAGCAGGTGCAAACGCTGATATTAAGCCCGGTAACGCACTTCCGCTTACAGCAATCCCTGTTGGTACATTTATCCACAATGTAGAGCTTTATCCCGGCAGAGGCGCTCAGCTCGCTCGTTCAGCCGGCAACATGGCTCAGCTCATGGCTAAGGAAAACGGTCTTGCACTTTTAAGACTTCCTTCAGGCGAGCTCAGAAACGTTCCTGAAAACTGCATGGCTACAATCGGTCAGGTAGGTAACACCGATCACGAAAATGTTAAGATCGGTAAAGCAGGTCGTAAGAGAAACATGGGTTGGCGTCCTACTGTTCGTGGTTCTGTAATGAACCCTAACGACCATCCGCACGGCGGTGGTGAGGGTAAGTCACCTGTTGGTCGTCCGGGCCCTGTAACCCCATGGGGTAAGCCCGCACTCGGCTACAAGACTCGTAAGAACAACAAGAGCAGCGACAAGCTTATCGTAAGAAGAAGAAACGGTAAGTAAGGCGGAAAGGAGCTAAAACATGAGTAGAAGTACTAAAAAGGGCCCTTATGTTCAGCCTGTACTGCTCAAAAGGGTTATCGAAATGAACGAAGCAGGCGAAAAGAGAATTCTCAAGACTTGGTCAAGAAGTTCAACAATTTTCCCTGAGTTCGTTGGTCACACATTTGCCGTTCATGACGGCAGAAAACATGTTCCTGTATATGTAACCGAAGATATGGTTGGTCACAAGCTCGGCGAGTTTGCTCCGACAAGAACATTCAAGGGTCACGCAGGATCAAAGACAAGCAAATAAGCGGAAGGAGAGTATTGCAGATGGAAGCAAAGGCAAATGCAAAATTTGTTCGTATTTCACCCCGCAAGGTTAATGTTGTTCTTGACCTCGTAAGAGGCAAAGATGTTAAGTATGCGGAAGCTGTTCTTAAGCACACTCCCAAGGCCGCTTGCGAGCCGCTTTTAAAGCTGCTCAATTCAGCTATGGCAAATGCTGAGAACAACCATGACATGGATGTATCCAAGCTTTACATTGCTCAGTGCAATGCAACAGCAGGCCCCATCCTTAAAAGAATTCGTCCGAGAGCACAGGGCAGAGCGTTCAGAATCAACAAGAGAACTTCTCACATTTCCCTCGTACTCAAGGAAAGAGAAGACGACTAAGGGGAGGTTAGATTATGGGTCAGAAAGTTAATCCGCACGGTCTCCGTGTCGGCGTTATTAAAGATTGGGATTCCCGTTGGTTTGCAAATAAGAAGGACTTCGGTGCTACACTCGTTGAGGACTATAACCTCCGTAAAACTCTGAAGGCTCAGCTTTACAACTTCGGTATCTCAAAAATTGAAATTGAGCGTGACGGCAAAAAGGTTAAAATCAGCATCCACTGCGCTAAGCCCGGTCTTGTAATCGGTAAGGGCGGTTCTGAGATTGAAAAGCTCAGAGCACAGTGCGAAAAGATGCTCTCAAAGCCTGTTGCAATCAATATTGTAGAAGTTAAGGCTCCTGAGCTTGATGCACAGCTCGTTGCAGAAAGCATCGCTCAGCAGCTTGAAAAGAGAATCTCTTTCCGCCGTGCAATGAAGATGTCAATCGGCAATGCAATGCGTCGCGGCGCTAAGGGTATCAAGATTATGTGTTCAGGCCGTCTTGGCGGTGCTGAAATTGCTCGTTCAGAGCAGTACCACGAAGGTACTATTCCGCTTCAGACACTTCGTGCCGACATCGACTACGGCTTTGCAGAAGCTAACACAACCTACGGTAAGGTAGGCGTTAAGGTTTGGCTTTACAAGGGCGAGGTTCTTAACGAAGTTAAGTCAAGAAAGCCCCGCAGAGAAGGAGGCAGAAAGTAATGTTATTACCTAAGAGAGTTAAATACAGAAGAGTTCACAGAGGTCGTATGACTGGTAAGGCTCTTCGTGGTAACAAGGTTACTTACGGCGATTTCGGTCTTCAGGCTACAGAGCCTGCATGGATTACCTCAAACCAGATTGAGGCTGCCCGTGTCGCTATGACTCGTTACTGCAAAAGATTCGGTAAAGTATGGATCAAAATTTTCCCTGACAAGCCTGTTACAGCAAAGCCTGCTGAAACACGAATGGGTTCAGGTAAAGGTTCACCCGAGTATTGGGTAGCCGTAGTAAAGCCCGGCAGAGTTATGTTTGAACTCGGCGGCGTAGATGAAGCTACTGCAAGAGAGGCTCTTCGCCTTGCTGCAAATAAGCTTCCTATCAAGTGCAAGTTTGTTAAGAAAGAGGAGGGTGAGCAGTAATGAAAGCATCAGAACTCAGAGATATGTCAGTAGAAGAGCTTCAGACAAAGCTCACTGAACTCAAAGAAGAATTATTCAATCTTCGTTTCCAGCTTGCTGTTAATCAGCTCGAAAACTCATCCAGAATCGGTGCTGTTAAAAAGGACATCGCAAGAATTTCAACAGTTCTTCGCCAGATGGAACTTAACGGCGCTGAAGCTTAAGAGAGGAGGACTTAACAGTGAGTGAAAGAAATATGAGAAAAACTGTTGTCGGAAAAGTTGTAAGCGACAAGATGGACAAGACAATTGTCGTTGCAGTTGAAGACAGCGTAAAGCACAAGCTTTACAACAAAATTGTTAAGCGTACAGTTCGTTTCAAGGCACACGACGAAAACAACGAGTGTGGCGTTGGCGACCGTGTAAAGATTATGGAGACCCGTCCTCTTTCTAAAGACAAAAGATGGAGACTCGTCGAGATTATTGAGAAAGCTAAATAAGTTTATTTTAGCGGCTTTGAGTAAAGGAGGAATTACACTGTGATTCAGCAGCAAACTATCCTCAAGGTTGCCGACAACACCGGCGCAAAGGAACTTATGTGCATTCGTGTACTCGGCGGTACCAGAAGGAGATATGCCAACATTGGCGATGTAATCGTAGCCTCGGTTAAAAAGGCAGCACCCGGCGGTGTTGTTAAAAAAGGCGACGTTGTAAAGGCTGTAGTTGTTCGTTCTGCAAAGGGCGTCAGAAGAGAAGACGGTACTTATATCCGTTTCGATGAAAATGCAGCTGTTATTATTAAGGAAGATAAGAACCCGAAGGGTACTCGTATCTTCGGACCGGTAGCAAGAGAGCTTCGTGATAAAGATTATATGAAGATTCTTTCTCTCGCTCCCGAAGTACTTTAATTGGAGGTGTCACAATGAGTAAAGTTCATGTTAAAACAGGCGACACCGTTATCGTATTAAGCGGTAAGGACAAGGGCAAGACAGGTCAGGTTATGGCTGTAAGCCCTAAAGAAGGCAAAGTTATCGTAGAAAAGGTAAACATGGTTTCAAAGCATGTTAAGCCCAAGAAGATGGGCGAGCAGGGCGGTATCATTAAGGCTGAGGGTGCTATGTACGCATCTAAGGTTCAGATCGTTTGCCCAAGATGCAAAAAGCCTACAAGAGTTGCTCATAAGTTCTATGAGGATGGCTCTAAGGGCAGAGTTTGCGCTAAATGCGGCGAAGCACTTTAAGGAGGAAATAAGATATGGCAAGACTTAAAGAATACTATTCAAAAGAAGTTGCACCTGCTCTTATGTCAAAGTTCTCCTACAAGAGCACAATGCAGATTCCTAAGCTTGATAAAATCGTTATCAATGTAGGCGCAGGCGAAGCAAAAGATAACTCAAAAGTAATTGACGCTATCTGCACAGACCTTTCTGCTATTACAGGTCAGAAGCCTCTCATCTGTAGGGCAAGAAAGTCAGTTGCTAACTTCAAACTCAGAGAAGGTATGGCAATCGGCTGTAAGGTTACATTAAGAGGCGAGAGAATGTATGAATTCCTCGACAGATTCTTCAATGTAGCACTTCCCCGTGTTCGTGACTTCAGAGGTATCAACCCTGATTCATTTGACGGCCGTGGTAACTACAACATGGGCCTCAAAGAACAGCTCATCTTCCCCGAGATTGACTATGACAAGATCGACAAGGTTCGTGGTATGGACATTTGTTTCGTAACCACTGCAACAACAGACGAAGAAGCTCGCGAGCTCTTAAAGCTTATGGGCGCACCGTTTTCAAAGTAAGGAGGGATTGTTGTGGCTAAAACTTCAATGAAAGTAAAGCAGCAGAGAAAGCAGAAATTCTCTACAAGAGAGTACACAAGATGTAACATCTGTGGTAGACCACACGCCTACCTCCGTAAGTATGGCATTTGTCGTATTTGCTTCCGTGAACTCGCTTACAAGGGCGAAATTCCGGGTGTAAAGAAAGCAAGCTGGTAAGCAAGGGAGGTAAAGCATAATGCAGATTACAGATACAATTGCTGATTTACTTACAAGAATCCGTAACGCAAATTCAGCAAAGCATGATTCTGTTGAAATTCCCGCTTCAAACCTCAAGAAGTCAATTTGTCAGATTCTTGTTGACGAGGGTTATGTAAAGAATTTCACAGTTATTGAAGACGGCAAGCAGGGCGTTATTAAGGTAACACTCAAGTATACAGACGGCAAGACTCCTGTTATCACAGGTCTTCGCCGTGTATCAAAGCCCGGTCTTAGAATTTACAGTAATGCAGAAGATATGCCAAAGGTAATGAAGGGTCTTGGTATCGCCATCATTTCAACCTCAAAGGGTGTTATGACAGACCGTGAGGCAAGAAAGCAGCACATCGGCGGCGAGGTTCTCGCTTACATTTGGTAAGAGGAGGTGCGATAAATGTCTCGAATTGGAAGAAAACCTATAAATATTCCCGCCGGCGTTACAGCTTCAATTGACAACGGCGTTATCACAGTTAAAGGTCCAAAGGGTTCACTTGATTTCAAGTTTAATCCTGCTATGACTGTTGAAATCAAAGGCGATGTAATTGAGGTTACTCGTCCAAATGACGCAAAAGAAAACCGTTCACTTCACGGTCTTACAAGAACACTTATCCACAATATGGTTATTGGTGTTACAGAGGGTTACTCAAAGACTCTCGAAGTAAACGGCGTTGGTTACCGTGTTCAGAAGCAGGGTAACAAGTGCGTTATGAACCTTGGTTATTCACACCAGGTTATCGTTGAGGATACAGAGGACATCAAGATTGAAGTTCCCGATCCGAACAAAATCATCATCACCGGCATTGATAAGCAAAAGGTTGGTCAGTTTGCTGCCGAAGTTAGAGAAAAGCGTCCACCGGAGCCATATAAGGGCAAGGGTATTAAGTACGCTGATGAAGTTATCCGCCGCAAGGAAGGCAAGGCCGGTAAGGGCAAATAATTAAGGAGTGAATAACAAATGGTAAGCAGACCAGATACAAAAAAGGCACGCGCAAAACGCCATAAGAGAGTCCGCAGCAAGATTAGCGGTACAGCTTCTTGTCCTCGTCTTTGCGTATTCCGCTCCACAAGCAACATCTATGCTCAGATTATTGACGATGTAGCAGGTGTTACACTTGCTCAGGCTTCAAGCCTTGATAAAGAAATCACAGGCAATGGCGGAAACAAAGAGGCAGCTAAGGCTGTTGGCAAGCTCGTTGCAGAGCGTGCAAAAGAAAAGAATATCGTTGATGTTGTATTCGACAGAGGCGGTAACATATATCACGGCCGTGTTAAGGAATTGGCCGAAGGCGCCCGTGAGGGCGGCCTCAATTTCTAAGGATTGGAGGAATAACTTTGGCTAAAACAGTAGAAGTAACAGGCGAATTAAAAGAAAGAGTAGTTACTATTAACCGTGTTTCTAAAACAGTTAAGGGCGGTCGTATTTTCAAGTTTGCAGCTCTCGTAGTTGTAGGCGACGGTAACGGAACAGTTGGTTTCGGTATCGGTAAAGCAGGCGAAGTACCTGACGCTATCCGCAAGGGTATTGAGGACGCTAAGAAGAACCTCATGAAGGTTTCACTCAGAGGCACAACAATCCCTCACGAAGTAATCGGTGAGTTCGGTGCAGGCAGAGTTCTTATGAAGCCCGCTGCTCCCGGTACAGGTGTTATCGCAGGCGGTCCTGTTCGTGCCGTTGTTGAGGCAGTCGGCATTAAGGACATCAGAACAAAGGCTCTTCGTTCCAACAATCCTTGCAATGTAGTTAGAGCTACTCTTGCAGGTCTTGGCGCATTGAGAAATGCTGAAGAAGTTGCTGCAATCCGCGGTAAATCCGTTAAGGAAATTCTTTAATAGGGAGGTTGTAAATTATGACAATTAAGTTAGTTAAGAGTCTTATCGGCTCTAAGAAGGATCAGATTGCAACCGCCCACGCTCTCGGTCTTAAGAAAATCGGTGATGTTACAACACAGCCCGATAACCCACAGACTAAGGGTAAGGTAGCAAAAATCATTCACCTCGTAGAGGTTAGTGAAGCATAAGCAAGGAGGTGCGAACTAATGAAGTTACATGAACTTTCTCCTGTTGAGGGTTCTAAAAAGGACTCAAAGAGAATCGGCAGAGGCCACGGCTCAGGCTGGGGCAAAACTTCCGGTAAAGGTCATAAGGGCCAGAAGGCTCGTTCAGGCGGCAGCATCCGTCCCGGATTTGAGGGCGGTCAGATGCCTTTACAGCGTCGTATCCCTAAAAGAGGTTTCAACAATATTTTTGCAAAGACTGTAGTAGCAGTTAACCTCAGCACTTTGAACAGAAAGTTTGAAGACGGTGCGACTGTTGATATTGAAGCTCTTGTTAATGCAGGCGTTGTAAAGAACGGCTTTGATGCTGTTAAGGTTCTTGGCAACGGTAAGCTTGACAAAAAACTTACAGTAAAGGTTTCTGCTTTTTCCGAGTCAGCTAAAGCTGCAATTGAGGCTGCGGGCGGAAAGGCAGAGGTGATCTAAGTGTTTAAAACCATTAAAAATGCTTGGTCACTTCCCGATTTAAGAAAGAAAATTTTATTTACTCTCTTAATCATTGTTGTATTCAGAATCGGCTCGGTTATTCAGGTTCCGTTCCTGGATACCGCAGCCCTCAGAAGTGTTATGAACCCGGATGACTGGTCTAACACAATGCTTTCTTATATGAATACACTCTCAGGCGGTGCATTCTCAAACGCAACATTGTTTGCAATGGGTATCACCCCTTACATCAACAGCTCAATCATTATCCAGCTCCTCTGCGTTGCTATTCCTCCGCTTGAGAGATTAGCAAGAGAAGGCGAAGCCGGCAGACGCAAAATCAGTGCTATCACTCGTTATGTAACAGTCGGTCTTGGTATTATTCAGGGTACTGCATATTACTTCTACCTTCTCAACAGCAAGGTAACTCTTTACAACAGCGGTTTTGAACTTTGGTTCTCAGCTATCGTAATCATCCTTGTTTTCACAGCAGGTACAGCCGTAATGATGTGGCTCGGTGAACAGATTAACAGCCACGGCATAGGAAACGGTATTTCCATTCTCCTTTTTGCAGGTATCGTTGCTCAGTTCCCACAGATTATCAACACACTCGGTCAGTATTGGGGTCTTGCTGTTAACGGCAGCACACAGTACTTCTTCCTCGTACCGCTCTGGGTTGTTCTCTTTGTTGCAGTTGTATGGGTTATCACATTCATGCAGGACAGCGAAAGAAGAATCCCGATTCAGTACGCAAAGCGTGTTGTGGGCAGAAAGATGTACGGCGGTCAGTCAAGTCACCTTCCTATCAAGGTAGCACTCGGCGGCGTTCTTCCAATCATCTTTGCAAGCTCAATTCTTTCAATTCCAAGTACAATCAACCTCTTCCTCAAGATTCCGGCAGGAGATGGTTTCTGGGGTGCATTCTTTGCAGCATTCAGCACTTCAGGCTGGCTGTACATGGTACTTTATTTCTTGTTCATTATAATGTTCGCTTATTTCTATACATCAATTCAGTACAACCCTGTTGAGATGGCTAACAATCTTAAGGCAAATAACGGTACGGTTCCCGGTATCCGTCCGGGTGCTCCGACAGCCGATTACATCAGAAAGATTTTGTCAAGAATCACTTTAATCGGTGCAATGTTCCTTGCTGTTATTGCTATGATTCCGCTTATCTACGGCGCTGCTTCAGGAATGGGACAGATGTCAATCGGCGGTACATCAATCATCATCGTAGTTGGTGTTGCTCTTGAAACTGTTAAACAGCTCGAGTCACAAATGATGATGCGTCATTACAAAGGTTTTCTTGACTAATTGAGAAAAAAGGAGTATAATAGATGAACATTATCATGTTAGGTGCTCCGGGTGCAGGTAAAGGCACACAGGCTGCTGTACTTTGTGAACACTTTGGTATTCCCACAATTTCAACCGGAAACATGATCCGTGAAGCGCTGAAAAACGGCACTGAGATGGGCTTGAAGGCTAAATCCTTTATGGATGAAGGCAAGCTTGTTCCCGACGAAGTAGTAATTGGTATTGTAAAGGAAAGACTTTCTGCCGATGACTGCAAGAAGGGTTTCATTCTTGACGGTTTTCCAAGAACTATTCCTCAGGCTGAGGCTCTGGATAACATGGGTGTTGAGATTCAGCATGTCATCAACATCGACATTTCTGATGAAAAAATCATCAACCGTATGTCCGGACGCCGTGTTTGCGAAAATTGTGGCAGACCTTTCCACATTGTGACTTTAAAGCCCAAGAAGGAAGGCATCTGCGACGATTGCGGCGGCACCCTTGTTCAGCGCAAGGACGACCACCCCGATACTGTGCTTGCTCGTCTTGAAACTTATCATAAAGAGACTGAGCCCCTCGTTTCTTACTATGAGAAGCAGGGTAAGCTTGTTACTGTAAAAGGACAGGATGATGTAGAAGCTACTACAAAGGCTATCCTTGAAGGTATAGAGGCTTAATTCATGGTTGTAGTTAAGACAGCACGGGAACTTTCAAAAATGAAAGACGCCTGCAGAATTTCTGCCGAGGCGTTGCGTGTTGCGGGAGAGGCTGTAAAGCCCGGCGTTACTACTTATGAAATAGATAACATTGTCCGCTCATACATCGAGAAACAGGGAGCAGTTCCCTCGTTTCTCGGTTACGGCGGCTTTCCTGCGAGTGCGTGCATTTCCGTTAACAATGTGGTTATCCATGGCATACCCAGCAAAGAACTCGTTTTAAAAGAGGGCGATATAGTAAGCGTTGATGTTGGCGCTTTCTACGGGGGATTTCACGGCGACAACGCCTTCACTTTCCCCTGCGGCAAAATCAGTGCTGAGGCACAGGCTTTGCTTGACGCCACAAAAGAGAGTCTGTATGAGGGAATTAAACAGGCTCTTGCCTTCAACCGTGTCGGTGACATAGGCAGCGCAGTTCAAAAGTATGTCGAAGCTCGCAGTTACTCGGTGGTACGAGATTTTGTCGGCCACGGCGTAGGTGCGAAACTGCACGAAGACCCAAGCGTACCCAATTACGGCACTCCGCACAGAGGAGTAAGGCTTATTCCGGGTATGACTATTGCCATTGAACCCATGGTAAACCAGGGCAGGTGCAATGTGCGTGTTCTTGATGACAAGTGGACTACCGTCACTGCTGACGGAAAGCTCTCTGCTCATTTTGAACATACTGTTGCAATAACTCCTGACGGGCCTAAAATTATGACTTTGTGCGATTAAAGGTGATTTTATGAACACAGTAAAAGGTAGTATTGTAAAGGCTGTGGCAGGAAGGGAAAAGAACGGCTTTTTTGTTGTTCTCAGCTGTGACTCCGTGTTTGCTTACATTGCAGACGGAAAGCGAAGAAAGGTTGAGAAGCCTAAAAAGAAAAAGCTGATTCATATTTCTCCTACAGGAACCGTGATAGAGGGTTCAATCAAGACCAATCCGCAGATAAGAAAAATTTTAAGCGATTTTAGAAAAAGCGAGGGTTGACAATATGTCAAAACAGGATGTAATTGAAATTGAAGGTATTGTTAAGGAAGCTTTACCGAACGCACAGTTCAAGGTAGAGCTGCCGAACGGTCACGTGATATTAGCTGTTATTTCAGGCAAGCTGAGAATGAATTTCATTCGCATTTTGCCGGGCGATAAGGTAAAGGTGGAAATGTCCCCCTATGACCTGACAAGAGGCAGAATTACTTGGAGAACTAAATAATCCAAAGTAAAAACACGACTTTTTAGAAAGGAATGATTATACATGAAAGTCAGACCTTCAGTAAAGAAAATGTGCGATAAGTGCAAAGTTATCAAAAGAAAAGGTAAGATTTTAGTTATTTGCGAAAACCCCAAGCACAAGCAGCGTCAGGGTTAATTTACCTAAGAAAAACAAAATTATATTTTAGAATTTATATGGAGGTGCAACTATATGGCTCGTATAGCAGGTGTTGACTTACCGAGAGATAAAAGAGTTGAGATTGGTTTAACCTATATCTACGGTATCGGCCGTAAGACTGCAGACGACATTATTGCTGCAACAGGTGTTAATCCCGACACTCGTGTCAGAGATTTGACAGAAGAAGATATTGCAAAGCTCAGAGAATACATCGAGCATCACTGCCGCGTTGAAGGTGACCTTCGCCGTGACATCGCTTATGATATTAAAAGACTTATTGATATTGGTTGTTACCGTGGCGTTCGCCACAGAAAAGGACTTCCTGTAAGAGGTCAGCGTTCTAAGACTAACGCTCGTACTCGCAAGGGTCCCCGTAAGACCATGGCTAATAAGAAGAAGTAAGGAGGGCAAAGGACTATGGCAGCACCAAAGGGTGGTAAGAAGGTTATTCGCCGTCGCCGTGAACGCAAGCACATTGAAAAAGGCGCAGCGCATATCCAGTCAACATTTAACAACACAATTGTTACTATTTCCGATACACAGGGCAACGCTGTTTCATGGGCAAGCGCAGGCGAGCTCGGTTTCAGAGGTTCAAAGAAGTCAACTCCGTTTGCCGCTCAGTCAGCAGCCGAGACAGCTGCAAAGGCAGCAATGGAACACGGCATGAAATATGTTGAAGTTTATGTAAAGGGCCCCGGTCAGGGTCGTGAAGCTGCAATCCGTGCATTGCAGACTGCAGGTCTTGAAGTAACAATGATTAAGGATGTTACTCCGATTCCGCACAACGGATGCCGTCCTCCAAAGAGAAGACGTGTATAGTATTTTAAAAGGAGGAAAATTCTACTATGGCTAAAAATATGCAGCCTATCGCTAAGCGTTGCAGAGCTCTTGGCATTTCACCCGCAGTTATGGGTTATTCCAAGAAGACTTCCAACAGAAATCCCGGCGGTAAGATGAGAAGAAAAAAGAGCGAGTACAGCATGCAGCTTACTGAGAAGCAGAAGGTAAAATTTATCTACGGCATCATGGAGAAGCAGTTCAGAGCTTACTACGAAAAAGCTGAAAAAGCTGAGGGTAAGACAGGTGCTGTATTGCTCACACTTATTGAAAGAAGACTTGACAATGTTATCTTCAGACTCGGTCTTGCAGCAACAAGAAGAGAAGCAAGACAGCTTGTCAGTCACAGCCACTTTACCGTAAACGGTAAGAAGGTAAACATTCCTTCATACCTTGTTAAGGTTGGCGATGTAATCGAGGTTAAGGAGAAGAGCCGTTCAACTGCAAGATTCAAGGCAATCGCAGATGGCGAAACATCTTCAATTGTAACACCAAAGTGGCTTGAGAAGAACGAAAACCTTCTCGGCGGCAAGGTTGTTGCAGCTCCTCAGAGAGAAGACATCGACTTTCCTGTTGAAGAACACCTCATCGTTGAGTTGTACTCCAAGTAATCTTATATTTCACACGCAGATTACACACAGATGGGCTGCTTTTGCAGTCGCATAATGTTTAGGAGGATTCGCGAATGATAGAAATTGAAAAGCCAAGAATTGAAACCGAGGAATTAACCGAGGATGGAAAGTACGGCAAGTTTGTTGTTGAACCGCTCGAGCGCGGCTTCGGCAACACACTCGGCAACAGTTTGCGCCGTGTGCTGCTTTCCTCTCTTGAAGGCTGTGCTGTTACATCAATCAAGATTGACGGCGTTCTTCACGAATTTTCAACTATTCCCGGCGTAAAGGAAGACGTTACGGAAATTGTTCTTAATATGAAAAGTCTTGTTGCAAAGCTCCATGAAACAAGCCCAAAGGTTATCGAAATTGCAGCCGAGGGTCCCTGTGAGGTAAAGGCTGCCGATATCAAATGTGATGATGAGGTTGAAATTCTCAACCCTGAACTCCATATTGCTACACTCGGTGAGGGTGCTAAGCTCAATATGGAAATCACAGTTGACAAGGGCAGAGGATATATTCCTTCAGAGCGCAACAAGCAGTTAAGCGGCAACAATGTTATTGGCGTTTTGCCGATTGATTCAATTTATACTCCCGTGTTAAAGGTAAACTATACAGTTGATAACACTCGTGTAGGTCAGATTACCGACTATGACAAGCTCACTTTGGATGTTTGGACAAACGGAGTTATCAATGCTCAGGAGGCTGTTTCTCTTGCAGCAAAGGTTCTTACCGAGCACCTTAACCTTTTTGTAAACCTTTCCGACAAGGCTTCAAGTGCCGAGGTTATGGTTGAGAAGGATGACAAGGGCAAGGAAAAGATTCTTGAAATGACAATTGAAGATCTTGATCTTTCAGTTCGTTCTTTCAACTGTCTCAAGCGTGCAGGCATTAACACGGTAGAGGATTTGATCAACAAGTCCGAAGAGGATATGATGAAGGTGCGTAACCTCGGTAGAAAATCTCTCGAGGAAGTAGTACAGAAGCTCAATTCTCTCGGTTTTAGTCTTCAGAAGGAAGACGAATAAACTTCCCAAGTCTTTGACAGTTGTTCTGTCAAATTCTTACCAATAAACTCAACGGTAAAGGAGTGAAAGAAATGCCAGGTACAAGAAAATTAGGAAGAACTACTGCACAGAGAACTGCAATGCTTCGTGCTATGGTTACTTTCCTTTTGGAAAACGGCAAAATTGAAACAACTCTTACTCGTGCCAAGGAAGTTCAGGCTATGGCAGAGAAGATGATTACTACAGCTAAAGAAGATACTCTTCACAACAGACGCCTTGTTTTGGCTTTTGTTACCAAGGAAGATGTTACAAGCAAGCTCTTCAAGGAAATTGCTCCAAAATACAGCGACAGAAACGGTGGCTACACAAGAGTTACTAAAATCGGTCCCCGTCGCGGTGACGCAGCTGAAATGGCAATTATCGAGCTCGTTTAATTCTTTTTAAGTTTATACAAGTTCAATTTGACTCCCGACTCACAAAAGTCGGGAGTTTTTGCGTTTGCAGGAGAATAATGATCTGTACAAATTTTATGAATCCCGCAAATCAGTAGGGGCGTTCATTGGACGCCCGCGAGTAAAAACTGAAAATTTATTATACATACAACTTTTATAAATGTCACAAAGTTATTGCTATCTCGTAGGGGGGATCCGTGTTCTCCCGCTCGTGTGCACTGCACACGATTGAACGCAAAGCGTTCAAAACAGGATACATATTTTTGAAAAAAATCAAAATATATTCCATTAAACCAAAAGTTTCATCAATGCGGGCGTCCAATGAACGCCCCTACAGGTCAGAAAAATCCATTGCAATGTCAAACTCGGGCAGAATAATTTTTCCCTACATCAAACTATCTACACGAATTGGGATGGCGACCTTATAATCTAATTGTGTGTCACGCTCGGGCAGAATAAGCATTTCCTTTGCAATACTATCTGCACGAACATAAAAACACCTGCAAGACGATTTTGCAGGTGTTTTTGGTTGCAATATTAAATTTTTTATTAAAATTATCCCTTTGTGTATGCTGTTTTCAGCTTAAATCCGCTTGCCGGCTTACCGCTGTCGCTGATAAGATTCTTGCTGTCGCTTGCTCTGCAGGCAATTTCCCAGTTTAATTTAGGCGATGTTGAGCCGCCTGCCTTTACAACATAGGTTACGGTCATAAATTTTCCGCCCTTTGTGTAGTCGTATCCATCGCTGATGTTTGAACCGCAGGTTTTGATTTCACCGTTAAGGTTTTTGTTGAGCATAGCACCGTTCTTTGCGGGTTCTGACATTTTTGCGGACAAACAGCTGAGTTTTGATGAATCATAGCTGATTGTAGCCTGATAGTTTTCAAGAACAGCAGGTGTTGTCAGTTCATAGGTGCATACAACTGTATCACCGACATTATATTTTTTACCGCCGATAGTGAGTGTTTTTGATGAATCCGACTTTGACGAATCGGATTTTGATGATGAACTGTTATTATTTGTTTTGCCAGAATCTGTTTTTGAAGAATTGTTGTTTGTGTTGCTGCTTTCTGACCTTTCTGTTTTTGATGAGGTCTGATTGTTTGAGCCTTTGTTTGAAGAACTGTTCGTGCTGTTACTATTATTGTTGCTGTTATTATTGCCGTTGTTGCTTCCCTTGTTGTTATTTGCAGAGGACTCTGACTTGTCGGAAGAATTGCCGTTGCTGTCAGCCTTGTCGCTGTTAACAGGAACAGCCTTTGTTTCTTCAACATATTCTGTGTTGCCCTGAGCGTCCGTAACAACTTCGGTATATGTTTCAATTCTGGTTTCAACCTGTGTATCTATTCTTGTTTCGTGAACAATTTCTGTTGTTTTCTGTTCATCGGAATTTTCACCGCAACCGCTCATAACACTTGCTGCCATTGTTGAAAAAGCTACGAGTGATGCGAGTGCTGCAATAAGACAATAGTTTTTCTTTTTGCTGTTACGCATTGTGCCACTTCCTTATGTTATAAAAATTCGGTTTATCAACCTACCATTACCATAATATTATATCAAAAAAACTACTGAAAATAAAGAAAATTCGCAAAATAATGCCTTTACATATTGAAAAATAACTTGCTTTAATTTTATGCAAATGCTACAATAATTTTAACTGATGTGATTAATAAGTGAACTTATTGTGAATATATTGAGAAGCTCGTTGTCAATATTATTTTTTAGGAGTGATTAAAGTGAAAACAACAAAGAAAGCGATTTCAATTGTGCTTGCAGGCTTGATGACAGCCGGCAGTATGTCTGCGTTATCTGTTTCTGCTGTTGAAGAAACTTCGCCTACGCTGTCGTTCAAAACTCAGAATGCACTTTACGCCCATGCAGTAAGCGGTTCAGCCGACTCTGATGCGTGGGTTGCCTGGCAGTGTGAACACAACGAGGATATGGACGAAATCAACGCAAATCAGAAGTATTTTTTCCTTCCGAGCAGTGTTTCATCAACAAGCGTTGAGCTTTACAACGCTTACTCAAACAATGTTACAGTTAATAATGTTACTATCCCTGCAGGTGAGTCAAGGGAAGTTTCCTATACAATTGACAAAGCAAGCAATGTAAATGCAGGCGGCAAAACCTACTCTCTTACATTCTTAAAATCATCTGCCGAGTCTGCAATTTATGTAAACAACAGCAATGCTGACGGCAACGGTTCTGAGCTTATCTCATATCTCAGCGAGGACAAGAGCAACTCTGCATCCGCAACAGGCGCAATTGTTGACAAGGACGGCAAGATTGATAATACTTCAATCAAGAAAATCAAGGGCAGAGGCAACTCAACATGGGGCAAGGCTAAAAAACCTTTTAATATTACATATTCCGACAAGGTTTCAATCGGCGGTATGGCAAAGGGTAAGAAGTTCTCACTCCTTGCAAACTATCAGGACGATTCACTTACAAGAAACCGTTTTCTTTATGACCTTGCCGACGCGGTGGATATACCGTACGCATCTGATTCAAGATATGTAGACTTTTATTCTGACGGTTTCTACTGGGGTTCATATCAGATGACCGAAAAGATTGAGGTCGGCAAAAATGCCCTTATCAACGATATTGACGATACTGCATACCTTGACGCTGACGGAAATGTAAACAAGGATTTTCCGTTCCTTTGCGAAGTTGATGCAGGCGCTACAGACGGCGAGGATTACTATGTAAAATGTAACGACGGCATCAAGGTTACAATCAAAGCTCCGGAGCTTTCAGAGGGTGACAAGGGCTATGATGAGGTTAAGAACTATGTCCGTGAAAAGTATAATGCTTTCCACAATGCCGCAAAAAACACCGCTTCCGACCTCTCACAGTATGCAGATGTCGATTCCTGCGCAAAGCTGTGGCTCATAAATGAGCTTGGCAAGAACTGGGATGCCGGCGTTTCAAGCGTTTACTTTGTTTATAAGCAGGATTCTGACGGTAACTATAAGTTCTTCGGTTCACCTGTATGGGACTACGATAATTCGCTCGGTAATGCTACAGGCAGTGCTTGGGATCTTCAGAACTTTGGTGTTAAGGATTACACACAGTATTCAGGCTGGTGGTGCAGATTTAAGGACAGACAAAAACGCACTCAGAACAGCAGCAACATTATTAACAACATTTCAAGAAATACTTTGGTTAATAAGGCAGCCGTAAATATTTGGTTTGAGCAGTTTGTTCCCGCAATCAACTACTTTGCAGGCAAAACTCAGTACTATTTGGGTTCTGATGAGTTCTATTCAAAAGCAAAGTACTATAACCTTCTCAAAGACAGTGCAGAGATGAACTACACAAGTGGTTGGTATATCAAAACAGGCAGTTGGATTTGTGACCACACTTCAATGAACAAAGCTGATTTTGATATGAAAACAGGCACATATACAGTAAGCAATACAAAGACAAGCTACAATCAGGGCAGCTTTACAGATATGTATAACTATGCGGCTGATTGGATGACAAGCCGTGCGGCATGGATCAGCAGTAAGTGGTTTAGCGAGTACACTCCTTCCGCTAAAATCGGTGATGTTGACGGCGACGGCGAAGTTACTGTAATGGACGCAACTCTTGTTCAAAAGTACATTGTAAGTCTTGAAACACTCACAGACAGTCAACTCAATGTTGCCGATGTAAACGGTGACGGTGAAATCACCGTTCTTGACGCAACACAAATTCAGAAGATTATCGTAAATCTTGTATAATTCAAGCACAGAATCGGGCAGGAAACTGCCCGATTTTTTGTTTCTGTTTTAATATTTTTTGTACAAGGCACAGAATGTGAAATTTTACAAATCAATGATTGAAATTGTGAGGTAGATACGCTATAATGTGTTTGATTGGAAAATTCACACAGATTTATTCATATGCACAATAATGAAATATAAGCATTTCAAAAAGGACGGAGGAATTATGAGAAAGACTAAGATAGTTTGTACCATTGGACCTGCCTGTGATTCAAAAGAAATGATGCGCAAGATGATTGACGCAGGTATGAATGTTGCCAGAATCAATATGTCACACGGCGTTTATGACCAACTTGAGGTTACAATCAAGAACTTGAAAGAGGCAATTGCAGAAAGCGGTCAAAATGTTGCAATTCTGCTTGATACAAAGGGTCCTGAGGTCAGAGTCGGCACATTCAAGGACGGTTCTGTTGAGCTTTCGGAGGGTGCAGAGTTCAGTCTTTTTAAAAATAAAGAGGAGGGTGACGAAACAGGCGTAAGCCTTTCGTTTCCAAAGCTTGTCGATATTTTTGAATCCGAAGGTCAGAAGGCAATCGGCAGAGAGCTTTTGCTTGATGACGGTATTATCTCGCTTGTCGTTAAGTCGGTAAATCCCGAGTCAATCGTTTGTACTGTAAACAAGGGCGGTGTGCTTAAAAACCGCAAAAGTATCAACATTCCGGGCTACTTCATCAATATGCCGTATGTAAGCGCTCAGGACAGAAAGGACATCGAGTTCGGTCTTAACCACGGTGCAACAGTTGTTGCCGCATCATTTGTCCGCAATCACGATGATGTGAGAACTCTCCGTGACTTTATTGACAGCCTCGGTTATGAATATGTTGAAATTATCGCAAAGATTGAAAATCAGAGCGGTGTTGACGATATGGACGCAATTATTGATTACGCAGACGGTATTATGGTTGCCCGTGGAGATATGGGTGTTGAAATTCCGTTTATCAAGCTGCCTGAAATTCAGAAAACAATCATAAGAAAGGTTGTTTCAAGAGGTAAGTATGTAATCACTGCAACCCAGATGCTTGAGAGTATGACAACGGCTCCCCGTCCTACAAGAGCCGAAATCAGCGATGTTGCCAATGCAGTTTATGACGGTACAAGCGCAGTAATGCTCTCTGCGGAATCTGCCGCAGGTAAGTACCCGATTGAAAGCGTAAAGGCACTTGACGCAATTTGTTCGGAGGCTGAGGAAAACGGTGAATTTACCGCACTTCATGAGTATGTGGAAGAACACGGAATGAAGGACACTAACCCAATCAGATCAAGTATCTGTAAAGCTGCAAAGAATATTGCGCAGGCAGTAGGTGCAAAGGCTATTATTGTTGAAAGTGCAACAGGTCGAGTTGCAAGAGCGATGGTCCATTACAGACCTGACTGTCCCGTTATTGCAGTTGCAACATCACAGCTTGTGTGCAGAAAGCTCTGTCTTAACTGGGGTGTTATGGCTGTTATGGGCGAAGAAAAACGCACATCTGATTCAATCACTAAACAGGCTATGGAAAAGGCACTCAGCACAGGTGTTGTTAAAAAGGGTGACACGGTTGTTGTGCTTTCATCAAACAAAACCTGCCCGACTTCAAGCACAGACTCACTTAATGTAAGGATTCTTTAATATGGAAAATATAGTTTTAATCGGAATGCCGGGTTCGGGCAAAAGCACGGTCGGAGTGTTGCTTGCCAAGGCTCTGGGTTATTCCTTTGTTGATGTAGATTTGATAATCTGCAAAGAGGCAGGGAAGCCTCTGCAAAAAATTCTCGATAATGAAGGTCTTGACTATTTTCTCCACCTTGAGGGGAAAATCGGCGCGGAGCTTGAATATGATAAAACCGTTATTGCAACAGGCGGTTCAATGGTTCTGAGCCAAAACGCTATGGAAAACCTCAAAAAGAACGGCAAGGTTGTTTTCATTGATGTTGACCTCGACGAAATCAAACGCAGAGTTACCAACATCAAAACAAGAGGTATTGCATTCGGTAAGGGCGAAACCCTTGACGATGTGTACAGAGTGCGTTATCCGCTCTATAAAAAGTATGCCGATATCACGGTGTCACTTGAACTGAGCAGTATCGAAACCACGGTAGATGCAATTGTTGAAAAATTAGACCTTGAAAAACAGAATTAAAGCCAAAGTAAAAAGCGTCCGTTAATTCGGACGCTTTTGTTGTATAATGTTGTGTATTCATTTGCACAAAGCCTCGCCGTTTATTTTATAGGGAACTCCGGTTCTGCATAGTTGCCTAAAAAACTAAATTCGGGCATTTCTTCGCTAAGCTGGCTTACAAGCTCAATAACATTTTCACTGCGTACATTTCCCGAAAAGTCAAGGTAAAAGAGATATTCAAACTGTCTGCCCTGACGGGGACGGGATTCAATTTTTGTGAGGTTAAGACCGAGCGAATTGAATCTGCACAAAAGGCTGTACAGCGATCCCGTAACATGGGGGAGTGAGAAACAAAGGCTGATTCTGTTTGCATCTTTCGGAATGTACAGCTTTTTGGAGATGACAATAAACCTTGTTGTGTTCTCGTCATTGTCCTGAAGATGATTGTCAAGAACCTTCAAGCCATATTCCTCACACGCTTTGTATGAACAGATTGCCGCAACATTGAGGCGCTTTTCCTTTGCAACATCACGGGCGGCAATTGCCGTGTTGGAGAATGGAACAGAATCAAAGCCGTGGTCGGCAATATACTGCGCACATTGTGAAAGTGACTGCGGATGCGACCACACGATTTCAATGTCCTCAAAAGCAGATTGTTTAAGACCTGCAAGGCAGTAGTCAATCGGCAAATCGAGTGCCTTTACAATGTAAAAACGGTGCTTGAGAATAAGGTCATAAACTGCCGAAACAGAGCCTGCACTTGAGTTTTCAACAGGAAGAACACCGAATGCAACCTCGCCGTTGTCAACGGCAGAAAATACATCTGCAAAGCTTTTGTAATTGACAGCCTCGCCGTTCGGGAAAAGTCTTAAAGTTGCCTCATGACCGTTAGCACCCTTGATTCCCTGATACGCAACCTTGATTCCGCTTGACGGAATATCCGTGCTTGCATTGTTGATAACGCTTTTAAGCTCTTTGCCGCTGCCGACAATGTTGTGCTGGAGCGCCCTTGAAAGCTCCATAATGTTTGAGTAGAGAAGTCTTGCAGACGCGCCGTATTCGCCTCCCTTTTCTTCAACGGCATCAAGAATTTCGTTCTCTCTGCCCTCGTTAAGAACGGGAATGTTGTTTGCCTGCTTGTAGATGCCGACATCCCTTGCACAATCCATTCTCTGCTTAAAAAGCTCAATAAGCTGATTGTCTATTTTGTCAATATCTTTTCTGATTTCTTTTAAATCTCTCATAAAGACCTCACATAAGGTTAATAATTGCAACAGCCGTAACAGCCTCAATGACGGGGACTGCTCTTGGCACAATACACGGATCGTGTCTGCCGTGAATAACAAGCTCTGCATTTTCTTTTGTCTGAAGATTTACAGTCCTTTGCGGCTGTGAAATTGACGGTGTAGGCTTTACGGCGGCACGGAAAATAATCGGCATTCCGTTTGTAATTCCGCCCAAAATACCGCCGCAGTTGTTTGTTGTTGTAACAACCTTGCCGTCTTTGTATTCAAACGGATCGTTCGACTGCGAACCTCTCATTGTTGAAAGCTCAAAGCCTTTGCCGAACTCAATGCCCTTAATTGCGGGAACACCGAAAACAGCCTTGGCAATAACGCCCTCAACACCCTCAAACATCGGCTCACCGTAGCCTGCGTCAATGCCGGTTACGCAACATTCAATTGTTCCGCCGATGCTGTCCTGTGCCATTCTGGCATCTTCAACGGCATCTCTCATAGGTTTTTCGGCAGTTTCGTCAATGAGTGCAAACGATGAGCTGTTCAGCTTTTCAATGAGTGCGTCATCAATTTCCGTCGGACAAAAGGAGCTGTCGGAAACATTGCCGATACTGCTGATATGGGCGGCAATTTTAATGCCCTTTGATTCAAGAATCTGACGGCAGACAGCGCCTGCAAAAACAATCGGCGCAGTAAGTCTGCCCGAAAAATGACCGCCGCCACGAATATCGTTTGACGCATTATATTTTACAAAGGCTGTGTAGTCGCTGTGACCGGGACGGGGGCAGTCGAGAAGATTGCCGTAGTCACCGCTTTTTGTGTTGGTGTTTTCAATTACGGCACAAAGCGGAGCGCCTGTCAGCTTGTTGCCGAGCATACCCGAAAGAACCTTCGGAAGGTCTTTTTCTTTTCGGGGAGTTGCCGTTTTATCCTTGCCCGGAGCACGGCGGGCCATTTGAGCGAGAACCCTGTCAAAGTCAACCTCAAATCCTGCCGGAAGTCCGTCAATTACAACTCCGATTCCGTTGCCGTGGCTTTCGCCGAAAACGGAAATTTTTATCTTATCACCGTAGGTCGAGGACATTCGCCTTACCTCCAATATTATTATAATCTATGTAAAAATCAGGGTAACTTTTGTTGATTGAAAGCGCATAGCTTGACTCAATTTCACCGTTGAGTCTTACTGCACAGACACCTGCCGACATTACAATTCTGTGGTCATTAAAGCCCTCACAGAATCCGCCCTTGAGGGTGTCAATTCCCTCTATGACAAGTCCGTCAGGCAACTCAGTCACCTTACCGCCGAGATCGTTTATCAGCTTAGCGGTTGCCGTAAGACGGTCACATTCCTTTATGCGAAGTCTTTCGGCATTGTAAATCCTGGTTGTTCCCTTTGCAAATGCGGCACAAACCGTCAGCACGGGTACAAGGTCGGGAATCTGCGAAGCATCAATGTCAATTGCATTAAGCTCTCCCTTTTCAACGGTTACGGATGTATCCGTCTGCGTTACCTTTGCACCAAACCGTGCAAGCAGCCCGGCAATCTTCCTGTCACCCTGTGCAGAATTTCTGTTGACGCCGTTTACAGTCACCTTTCCGCCGAGTGCTCCTGCAACCATAAAGAAAGCCGCCTGTGACCAGTCGCCGTCTGTTGTGTAATCATGCGGAGTGTATGACTGACCGCCCTTGATGTGCCAGCCGTTGTCGGTTGTTTCAATTTCAACACCAAATTGTGCCATAGTGTGAATTGTCATATTTATGTAGCCGACACTCTCAATCGGAGATGTCAGCACAATGTCGCTGTCACCCTCAACAAGCGGAAGAGCAAGCAGAAGTCCCGTAATAAACTGTGAGCTTACATTACCCGGAATTTCAAAAGTTCCGCTTTCAAGCCGACCGCTGATTTTGAGCGGCAGACCGCCCTCTGTTTCACACTTTACTCCTGCCTTTGGCAGAGCCTCCGTGAAAATTCCGATAGGTCTTTCGGGAAGCTTTCCGTGACCGACAAAGGTGGCATTAATACCGCCGGCTGCGGCTACGGGTATGAAAAATCGCAAAGCACTGCCGCTTTCGCCGCAGTCAAGCGTTACATTATCTGTTTTAAAAATATTTGTACCGTCAACAGTCAGCACTCCGTCCTTTATTGAGGCGGTGCATCCCATATCCTCAATTACACCGATTGTCGCCTTAATGTCATTTGAGAGAGCAACGGGTGCAATTGTGCATTTGCCCCTTGTGAGGGCGGCGCAGATTATTGCACGGTGGACATCGCTCTTTGACGGGGGAATGTTCACCTCGCCGTTTGGTACAAACGGAAGATACCGTACATACGGCTTACTGCTTTTGTCGGTGGACAAAGCCATACTTCCACAGCCTTTCATTAAAATATGTTTACCGTGTTACGGTGTAATGAAGTCGAGCAAATCGGAGATTGCAACCTTCTTGGTAAAGCTTGTACCGATTTTCTCAAGCAAAACAACATTGATTGACGAGCCCGAAGTTTTCTTGTCTGTCTGAGCCGCCTCGGCAATTTTTTCAAGGCTTGCGTCATCGGTAGTCGGCAAACCGTAGGTTGCACAAACTTCTTCAATTTTGTATGCGGTTCCCTGCTCTGTAAATCCGTGCTTTTCGCTTGCCTTTGTCATCATTACCATGCCGACGGCAACTGCCATACCGTGTGTGATGCCTGTGTAGTTGTAGATTTTTTCGATTGCGTGACCGAGTGTGTGACCAAAGTTTAAAAGCATTCTTTCCCCTGCTTCCTTTTCGTCACGGTTTACTACATCACGCTTAATTTTTACACAGGTTTCAATTACATCGTCAATGTGTTCAAGAGCGTCGCCGTTTGCAAGCATTTCAAAAAATCCGCTGTCCTTGATACAGCCGTACTTGATAACCTCAGCCATACCATCTGTGATGAACTGGTCGGGGAGAGTTGAAAGAGTGTCGGGATCAATCAAAACAGCCTTTGGCTGATAGAATGCACCGACAAGGTTCTTGCCCTGTGCAATGTCAACGCCTGTTTTTCCTCCCACGGATGAGTCAACCTGTGCAAGCAGAGATGTCGGAATCTGAACAAAGTCGATTCCTCTCAGATATGTTGCGGCGGCAAAGCCTGCCATATCGCCCGTAACACCGCCGCCGAGTGCAACGATAAGGTCTTTTCTTGTCATCTTAAAATCTGCAAGTGTGTCATAGATATCTGCGATTGTGTTAAGATTCTTTGACTGCTCGCCTGCCTGAAAAACATGGGCGGTAGTCTGATAACCCTGCTGTGAAAGAGAGTTGAGAACTCTCCATTTGTACAGCGGAGCAACATTTGTATCTGTTACAATAGTGATTTTTTCTGCATTTGAAAGCTTTTTGATAATCTCGCCGCAATTGTCAAGTATGCCTCTTTCAATCATAATGTCATAGGGACTTCCCGTGGAAACATGAATAGTTTTCATAAAAGTTCTCCTTCCTCTTTATTCTCCGAGCGCCTGTTTGACCTCTCTGCCCTTTTCAAGAAGTGCCTTGAGAGTGTCGGTATCTTCGGCACTTATTGCATTTTTAATTTTTGTAATATTATCTATAAGTATATCAAGCTCAGAAATGAGCGGATCCTTGTTTTCAAGGAAAAGCTCACTCCAGAGCGTTGAATTTATGTTTGCAACTCTCGAAACATCTCGGTAGCTTCCTGCCGAAAAGCCTTTGTGGTTCGGACAGCACGGACTTAAAACATATGAACACGCAAGCACATGCGGAAGCTGTGATGTGAAGGCAATCATTCTGTCGTGTTCTTCGGGAGTTGTGATTTTTACTGTGCCAAAGCCGATTGATTTTGCAAAGTCGGACAACATATTTACAACGCTGTCACCAGCCTTGCATGGAACGATAATGTAGCTTGCATTTTTGTAAAGGTCGGCGTCCGAAACATCAAAACCGTTTGTTTCCTTGCCTGCCATCGGATGACTGCCGGCAAAAACAAAGCCGAATTTTTCGGAAAGCTCTGTCATCTGCGGACAAATTGCCCTTTTTATGCCGGAAACATCAGTTACAACCGCACCTTTTTTTATGTACTCGCCGTACCTTGAAACATAGTCAACAACCGCCTGCGGATACATTGAAAGAATAATTAGGTCTGCGTTTTTAAGACTTTCGTGTGTGCCGATTTCATCAATCGCACCTTCTTTTAAAGCCTTTTCGGCAGTAGATTTTGTTCTGTTGATACCGATTACACGGTGGTCGGTGTACTTTTTTATCGCCTTGCAAAAACTGCCGCCGATAATTCCGAGTCCTACAACTGCAATATTCACTGCATTAGCCTCCGTTTGTGTATTCTTTAGTAAAGTTAATTAAAGTCCAAATCGGTACGGCTGAAAAACCGTACCGAAGGTAAAAATCTTAATTTAATTTGTCAACAGCCTTTTTTAAGCCGAAAACCTTCTTTGCAACTCCGTCAAACTGCTTTGGAGTAAGTGACTGCGCACCGTCCGAAAGTGCGTGCGGCGGATCGTTGTGAACCTCTATGATAAGACCGTCTGCACCTGCGGCAACTGCTGCCATTGCAAGCGGTTCAACAAGCCATGACTTGCCCGATGCATGGCTCGGGTCAACAATAACAGGAAGGTGAGAAAGCTTTTTGATAATCGGGATAGCCGAAATATCAAGAGTGTTTCTTGTGAATGTTTCGTATGTGCGGATACCTCTTTCGCAGAGCATAACCTTATCGTTACCGCCTGCCATAATATATTCGGCACTCATGAGCCATTCTTCGATTGTTGCGGAAAGACCTCTCTTGAGAAGGATAGGCTTGTCAATTTTGCCGAGCTCCTTGAGAAGCTCAAAGTTCTGCATATTTCTTGCGCCAACCTGAATAATGTCAACATTCTCGAACATATCAATGTGTGATGCTCTCATAATTTCTGTTACAATCGGCAGACCTGTTTCTCTTCTTGCTGTTTTAAGAAGGTCAAGTCCTTCTGCTTTGAGTCCCTGAAAAGCGTATGGTGAAGTACGGGGCTTGAATGCGCCGCCTCTGAGAAGTGTTGCGCCCGATGCCTTAACATCCTTTGCAATCTGAACAATCTGCTCCTCGCTTTCAACAGAGCAGGGACCTGCCATAATGTGCAGACTGCCGTCACCGATTGTTACATTATCATTGATTTTGATGACTGTATTGTCCGGGTGAAACTTTCTGTTAGCCTTTTTGTACGGCTCCTGAACTCTCTTTACATTTTCAACAATATCCTGAGCGTCAATGTACTCAATGTCAATTTTTGTTGTATCGCCGATAAGACCGAGTACGGTTGACTGAACACCGTCCCATTTATTAACCTTTACATCATAGCTCTCTTTGAGCATATTTGTGAATTTTGTAATCTGCTCCTCTGTTGCAGACGGTTTTAATACTATAATCATTGCTTTAATTTCCTTTCAATTCACTTTTGACGAAACGAATCGAAGTTCGTCACATTTCTTTAGCCATTTTAGCACTTTAAAGCGTGATAGTCAATAGAATAAATGCAGAATCAAGCGTTTTTATGCGGTTTTTCAGCCACATCTGTACCGTTTACTGCGTCGATTATTGCAAAAGCGGTTTTTAACGGTGTGTTTTGACCCTTTATCACAATATCGGCAGCGGCATGATAAATTGGGTATCTGTCATTATAGAGGTCTTTCATAACCTTGTCTTTGTCGGGTCGTTGAAGAAGAGGTCTTGTTGTATCGTTTTTAAGACGGCTTTTGATGATTCCGAGAGGCACATCAAGAAAAACAATCTTGTCTTTGCCCTTAAAAGCCTCAACATTTCTTTTGAATGTAAACGCACCGCCGCCCGATGCAATTACAAGACCTTCAAGCTCCGCAAGCTCAACACAGGCATCGTGTTCCATATCACGAAACTTTTCTTCGCCGAACTTTTCAAATATTTCGGAAACGGTCATTCCTGCCTTTTGTTCAATGTATGAGTCCATATCGAGAAATTTTCTTCCCGATTTTCTTGCAATGTTTTTGCCTACGGTTGACTTTCCGCAACCCATAAATCCGCATAAAACTATGTTGTTCACTTTAAATTTCTCCGTTCATCAGAAATTCTTTTCAAGCTCTTTTGCAGAATCAATGCAAAGCTGAGCAATGTCGCCCTTGTCATAAACAGAGCCGTCCCAATGTTCGTGAGAAACAACTGCCTGCCATACGAGCATTGCCATTCCGCTTTCGGCTGTTGCACCGTTTGCCCTTGTCTTTTTTACAAGCATCGTTTCAAGCGGATTGTAAACAGCGTCAAATACATTTGCACAACGGTTAATTACGCTGTCGCTTACAGGCTGATTTTCAATCTTAGGATACATTCCGATAGGAGTTGCGTTGATAAGCACATCAATGTCGCCCGAAAGTTCGTCAATAAGGCAGAAGCTTACATCGCAGCCTGCAACTGTTTTTCTGATTTCATCGCATAAAGCCTCGGCAATTTTCAAATCCTCTTTTCTTACGGCAAAGAGGAGAGGCTGTTTTTTGAGAACAACCTCATATGCCATTGTTCTTGCAACGCCGCCGCAACCGATGATTACGATTTTGCCGTTAAGCATAATTCCCGCCGCATCAAGAGCCTTTAAAAATCCGTCGGGGTCGGTTGTGTAACCCTTTGAAATGCCGTCTTTATTTGAAACTGTGTTTACACTGCCGTACATATCGGCTTTTGCGTCAATTTCGTCAAGAAACGGAATGACTGCCTGTTTATGCGGAATTGTAATGTTAAATCCGTCAAGCTTTGAAAGGGTATTTTTAAATTCATATTCAAGATTTTCCGGAGCAATGTCAAGCTTTGTATATTCGGCTTTGACACCCTGAAGTTCAAAAAGTCTTGTGTGTATAAACGGTGACATTGTGTGACCGATTGGGTGACCGATTACGGCAAATTTCTTGGTTTCCATAATAAAAAATACCTCCGAGGTTCATATTTTTAGCTATGCAGAAATAAACTTAAAAGAAATTATTTATGCAAAAATCAGAAATTTTTCAAAAAATTTCAAATATATATTGACAAAGGGGTAAATAATCAATAATATAAGGGAAGTAGAGCAATCCGTTTGCTTTCATACCATTGTAGCATAAACCAAGTGCTTTTGTCTATAATTTACTTTGGACAATCAATATTTTTACCGGGAGGAATTAGTAATGGTATTAGAAAAAGTTAAGGCAATTCTTGCTGAACAGTTTGATGTTGAAGAGGATAAGATTACTGCTGACACAGATCTTCAGGAAGATCTCGGCGCAGATTCACTCGATGTTGTTGACCTTCTTATGTCAATCGAAGACGAGTTCGAGGTTGAAGTTCCTGATGAGGAAATCGAAAACATCAAGACTGTAGGCTCACTCGTTTCTTACATTGAGGCTCATTCATAATTAAATCTTTAATTTTTTCGCATTTTTTGAGAGGTCGTTTTGCGGCCTCTTTTTGTTTTGCCGAAAAGGTTGAAGATTCAGAGATTTAGTGTATATTGAAAAGGTTGAAAATTTAAAAATTTAGTGTATAATCTATAGTGCAGGTGTTTTTTCACCTCTATGGGTGAAATCTATGGGTGAAAAACACCTCGGAATTTTATGTGTGACATTTTAAATTTAAATATGTTAAAAATAAGTAAAATTAAATTTTTACGGAGGAAATATAAAAATGGCAAACAACAAAAAAATGGTTGAAGCTATCACAAGCAGAGATGAGGACTTTGCAAAGTGGTACACCGACATCGTTAAAAAAGCTGAGCTCGTTGACTATTCGGGCGTAAAGGGTTGTATGGTTATCCGCCCCTACGGCTACGCTATCTGGGAAAATATTCAGGCTGACCTTGACCGCCGTTTCAAAGAAACTGGTCATGAGAATGTTTATATGCCTATGTTTATTCCCGAAAGCCTTTTGCAGAAAGAAAAAGACCATGTTGAGGGCTTTGCTCCCGAATGTGCATGGGTTACTGTAGGCGGTCAGGAAAAGCTTCAGGAGCGTCTTTGCGTTCGTCCTACATCGGAAACTCTTTTCTGCGAGCATTACAAAAAGATTATCAACACATACCGTGACCTTCCGAAGCTCTACAACCAGTGGTGCAGCGTTGTAAGATGGGAAAAGACAACCCGTCCGTTCCTTCGTACATCGGAATTCCTCTGGCAGGAGGGTCATACAATGCACGAAACCGAAGAAGAAGCAAGAGAAGAAACTCTCAAAATGTTACATGTTTATTCTGATTTCTACAAGGAAACTCTTGCTATTCCGGCAGTAATCGGCAGAAAGACAGAAAAAGAAAAGTTTGCAGGTGCTGAAGAAACCTACACAATCGAGCCGATGATGCACAACGGTGTTGCTCTTCAGGGCGGTACATCACACTACTTCGGCGACGGCTTTGCAAAGAGCTTTGGCATCACATACACAGGCAAGGACAACAAGCTTCATTATCCGCATCAGACATCATGGGGTGTTTCTACAAGAATGATCGGTGCGCTCATTATGGTTCACTCTGATGATGACGGTCTTGTTCTTCCGCCAAAGATTTCTCCTATTCAGGTTGCACTCATTCCTGTTGCACAGCACAAAGAGGGTGTTCTTGAAAAGGCAGAGGAGCTTAGAAAGGCACTTGCCGAAAAGTTTAGAGTAAAACTCGATTCTTCAGACCACGCTCCCGGCTGGAAGTTTGCCGAGTATGAGATGAAGGGCGTGCCTGTAAGAGTTGAAATCGGTCCTAAGGATATTGAAAAGAATCAGTGCGTAGTTGTTCGCCGTGATACCCGTGAAAAGGCATTTGTTTCAATTGACGAGCTTGTACCGTTTGTTGAAAACCTTATGACCACAATTCACAACGATATGTATGACCGTGCTCTTAAAAACACACAGGAAAAGACATTCACGGCAACAACATTTGATGAGTTCGTTGACACAGCCAAGAACAAGCCCGGCTTTATCAAGGCTATGTGGTGCGGCGATACAGCCTGTGAAGAAAAAATCAAAGAAGTTACAGGCGGCGTAAAGAGCAGATGTATCCCGTTCAACGAGGAGCATCTTTCAGATGTTTGCGTATGCTGCGGCAAGCCTGCAAAGCATATGGTATTCTGGGGCAAGCAGTATTGATGTATAAATAATACTTTTTGTGTAAAAACATAGTAAGGTGGTGAGAAAATGCCAATCAAGGTACAAAGCAATCTTCCGGCAATCAAGGTGCTGGAATCGGAAAATATTTTCGTAATGCCTAACGAGGTTGCCCTCAGGCAGGATATCCGTCCGCTGAAAATTCTTATTCTGAATCTTATGCCGACAAAAATCGAAACCGAAACCCAGCTTTTAAGGCTGCTCGGCAACAGTCCTCTGCAGGTTGATATCGAGCTTTTGCAGATGGCATCACACACCTCTAAAAATACCTCTCCGCATCACCTGACAACTTTTTACAAGACATTTAATCAGGTGAAGAACGAAAGCTTTGACGGAATGATTATCACGGGTGCGCCTGTTGAACAGCTTGACTTTGAAGAGGTCGATTATTGGGGTGAGCTTTGTGAAATTATGGAGTGGTCAAAGCATAATGTGTGTTCAACATTCCACATCTGCTGGGGCGCTCAGGCAGGTCTTTATTATCACTATGGCATAAACAAGCACCTTTTGCCCGAAAAATTAAGCGGAATTTACACCCACAAGGTACTTGTTCCGCATCACAAGCTTATGAGAGGCTTTGACGATACATTCACAATCCCTCATTCAAGGCATACGGGAATTGATGAAGAGGCGTTGAAAAGGTGCAGAGGGCTTGAAGTACTTGCTGTTTCCGAGATTGCAGGTTCATGCGTAATTTGCAGTCGAAACGGCAGACAGGTGTTTGTTACAGGTCACGCAGAGTATGACCGTGACACCCTTGCCAAGGAATATTTCAGAGATAAAAACAAGGGACTCAATCCGAATGTTCCTTACAATTATTTCCCGAATGACGATGCGTCAAAAACTCCGCCGATGATTTGGAGGAGCAACGCAACCTTGCTCTACACAAACTGGCTCAATTATTTCGTTTATCAGGCAACTCCGTATGATCTCCGTGAGCTTATCAACAGATATCCTCACTAAATTAAATATAAAATCAACCCCGAAGTGCCAAAACTTCGGGGTTTTGTTATGTAAAGTGTTGTATTTATCATACACATTATGTTATAATTACCTTAATTGTACACAATGAAAAAGTGCAAAAATGAAAATCTGCAATGAAACAGGTGTTTTTATGGAGAAAAAGCGTACCGTAATCAAGGTTGGTACTTCAACGCTGACTTATGAAAACGGAAAAATAAATTACAGAAGAGTTGAACAGCTTTGCAAGGTGCTTTCCGATTTGCAGAACCGCGGGGAACAGGTTATCTTTGTTTCTTCGGGTGCTATTGCTGTCGGAATGGGCAAGGCAGGACTTGATAAGCGACCTTCCGAAACCAAGAAAAAACAGGCTCTTGCCGCAATCGGTCAGTGTGAGCTTATGTTTATGTACGACAAGCTTTTCGGCGAGTACAACCACTCCGTTGCACAGCTGCTTCTCACGCGTTACGCTGTTGAAACAGAGCAGAAAAGGCAGAATGTTATCAACACAATTGACGAGCTTCTCAGAATGAACATCATCCCCGTAATCAATGAAAACGATACCGTTACGATTGATGAGCTTGAGGGCAACAATTTCGGCGATAACGATATGCTTTCCGCAATTGTTGCAGGACTTGTTGCCGCAGACAGACTCATTATTCTTACGGATATTGACGGTCTGTACGATTCAAACCCACGAACAAATCCAAATGCCAAAAAGCTTGATGTTATCGAAAAAATCAATGCTGAAATTTTTGAAATGGCGGCAGGTACAGGCTCAAACCGTGGTACAGGCGGTATGATTACAAAGCTTCAAGCGGCTGATTATGCCACAAAACGAGGTGTTGAGGTCAGCGTTATCAACGGCTCAAATCCCGAAAATCTTTATGAAGTAATTGACGGAAACAAAATCGGAACAAAATTTTTACCTGTTAAATAATCGGAGGAAAATTATGACTACACTTGAACAAATGGGTGCAAGGGCTAAAGAGGCGTCAAGATTTCTTATGACAGCCGGTTCAAAAAAGGACATTGCCCTCGGTGCAATTGCAGACGCACTCTGCGAAAACTGCGAAGAAATTCTTGCGGCTAACAAAATTGACCTTGAGAACGGCGAAAAAAGCGGTCTTACAGCGTCACTTCTCGACAGACTCAGACTGTCGGAGGAGAGAATCAACGGTATGGCTGACGGTGTAAGACAGGTTGCGGCTTTGCCCGATCCCGTGGGCAGAGTTCTTGACGGCAGAACCCTCAAAAACGGCTTGCAAATTGAAAAGGTAACAGTTCCGATGGGTGTTATCGGAATCATCTTTGAGGCAAGACCTAATGTAACTTCCGATGCGGCGGCTCTTTGCCTTAAAGCAGGCAGTGCCGTAATTCTTCGTGGCGGTAAAGAGGCTTTTCATTCAAATATGGCAATCGCAAAGGTTATGCGTGACGCACTCGAAAAGGCAGGATTTCCCCGTGACTGCGTAGCACTTGTTGAGGACACAACAAGACAGAGCGCAACAGAGCTTATGCAGCTTTCCGATTATCTCGATGTACTCATTCCCCGTGGCGGTGCAGGACTTATCAAAAGCGTTGTTGAAAATGCAAAAGTTCCCGTTATCGAAACAGGCGTGGGTAACTGCCATATCTATGTTGACAAGAGTGCAGATATTGAAATGGCGAAGAATATTGTTTTCAACGGCAAAACCTCTCGCCCATCTGTATGCAATGCGCTTGAAACATTGCTTGTACACAAGGATATCGCAGAAAAAGCTCTGCCTGTAATCAAAGCAGAGCTTGATAAAAAGAATGTTGAAATCAGAGGTTGTGACAGAACAAAACAGATTCTCGGCGACTGCGTTGTTTCTGCAACGGAAGAAGATTATAGAGTCGAATTTCTCGATTACATCATTGCCGTAAAGGTTGTTGACAGCCTTGATGACGCAATTGCTCATATTCAGAAGTACAGTACAGGTCACAGCGAATGCATTGTGACAAGCGACTACAACAGTGCAAACGAGTTCACGGCACGAATTGATTCTGCGGCGGTTTATGTAAACGCATCAACTCGCTTTACCGACGGCGGAGAATTCGGACTCGGTGCAGAAATCGGAATTTCAACCCAGAAGCTCCACGCAAGAGGACCTATGGGACTTAACGAGCTTACAAGCTCAAAATATATCATCAGAGGAAACGGACAAATCCGATAATCACATCAGAAGATACATCAGTGCAAGCAGAACTGACGGGTCGGTGTTTTCCTCCATAAGCAGTATCACAAGCAAAAGAATCAGGCTCTGTTCCTTGTTTTTGAACATCAGATTCAAAAGACCGTCATCCTTTTTCGGAGCAGTCGGTTCGGAAGCTTCAGACTTTGGTTCTTCTTGCTTTTCGGGTGGTTTCGGAACTTCCCTTTTGGGGACTTCACGGTTGAATTGTGGCTTTCGGTGCATCTGCTGCGCACGGTTAAAAGCCTCCTCTTCAAAACTCGGCAAAAAATCACCTCCTGTCAGAACAATCCGTTTTCACGCAGTAACGGCATAAGGCGGAATAGTTTCAGCATCTTTTCGGCCTTGTCAAGCTTTTCCTGCCGTTCATGTGAAAGAAACGGTCTGAGCGAATCAAGCAGTCGGGTGGTGTCATCGCTGTTGTTCAGCGAGCTTAAAAGCGGTGCAAATTTGGCAATTGTGCCGATCGTGTCGTCACCGCCAATCATTGACATAAGATTATTTTCGGGCGGTTTCGGCTTTGGCGGTTGTTTTTGCTCACCCGTCAGACCAAGCTGTGCCCCAAGACTTTGCACTTGTTTCATTGCCTCGGGGTTCTGCAAAATCTGATTGAGCTTATCCTGTAAATCCGACATATCATTCACCGCCGAGCAGTTTCATCAGCGCCTGAGCCTGCGGACTTTGCAAAAGTTTCTTTGCTTTTTCGGGATCCGACAGAACGCTCTCAATCTGTTTTGATTGATTTGGATTTGTATTTTTCAAAAGATTTTCTATGTTACCGCTTTGTGCGGCACTTTCAAGCTGTTCCTTAGAGATACCGTACTTTTTCGATACCTCACCGAGCAGTTTATTAACTTTTTTATTATCAGACATACCAACACCTCAACATATACTATGCGGAAATTTTATTTTTAGAACGGAGAATTTTCAATGCGTATTTTGGTAGTTTCGGACACCCACGGAGATCTTCGCAGTCTTATCAAAGCCGTTGATGCACAGCGCAAGGCGGAAATAATTGTGCATTGCGGCGACGGTGAAGAACAACAGCGGTTTTTAAAGGATAATTACAAAGACAAGATGATTGTTGCCGTAAGGGGCAACTGCGATTGGAACAGCTTTTTCCCGTCAAAGGAGATTTTTAAAGCCTGCGGTAAAACCATCTTTGTAACACACGGACATCTCTATGACGCAAAATCGGGACTTTACCGCATTACCTCCGCCGCAAGAGAAGCAGGAGCGGATATTCTCCTCTTTGGTCATACACATATGCCTCTCACACTCTATGAGGACGGTCTGTATATTATGAACCCCGGTTCATGCCACGGCTACTATGCATCATACGGCATTATCGACATCACCGACAAAGGCGAAATTGTTACCAATACCGTAGCCTTAAAATAACTGTGGAAATTGCAAAAATAAAATGATATAATTAAATGTGATAAATAAGCGGAGGTGGGATTTTGAATTTTGATGGTTTCGATTTTGACGACAGTATAAAACAAACCTTCAATACCCTTGATATTCAGGGCAGAGTTCCGCACGCTGTTGTAATAGAAAGCAGGGACAGCGAAAAGGCAATGAGCCTTGCCGTGTTTTTGTCAATGTATGCGGTGTGTACCGAACCGATAAAGCCGTGCGGCAGTTGTGAACAATGCCACAAGGCAAAAAACAAGGCACACCCTGACATTAAATATGTTGAACTCCCAAAGGACAGAAAGCAAAATTCAATTGAGCAGATGAGGGAGATAATCAAGGATTCTGTCGTTAAGCCTAACGATTCAAACGCAAAGGTGTATATCTTCCCCTTTGCCGACACAAGATTGTCGGAGATTGTTCAAAATTCATTTCTTAAACTCCTTGAAGAACCGCCGCAGAATGTGTATTTCATTATGCTCTGCGAAAATTCCAAAAAACTGCTCACAACAATTCTTTCCCGCTCAAGTGTGTTCCGCCTGAAAACAAAAGATGTTTTCAGTGATGATGCGGTTGCAGGTGCAAAGAAAATCGTAAAAGGAATTTTGTCAACACGGGAGTATGACCTTATGCAGGCACTTTATGCCCTCAGCAACAAAAACCTTGCGGACGAAATTCTGCTCGTTGTAAAGCTGATTCTGCGTGACGGAATGGCAATAAGCGTTGGAGCGGATGCTGTTTTTGACGAAGAATGTGCAAGAGAGCTTGCAAGACGATTCACTCGGGCAAAGCTGATTTCAATGATTGAGCTGACCGAGAACGCAAAATTGAAAATACCAAAACATATAAATATAAATCTCCTCACAACTTGGCTGTGCGGAGAATACAGGAGGATTTCATGGCAGAGGTAATCGGAGTACGATTTAAAGAAGTCGGCAAAGTGTACTACTTTGATCCGCTTGACAATAAACTTAACACAGGTGACAGGGTAATTGTTGAAACTGCAAGAGGTCTTGAGTGCGGAGAAGTTGCAACTCCGAACAAGACTGTTGATGATGCGGAGATTTCTCATCCGCTCAAGCCGTTAATCAGAATTGCAACCGAAAAAGACCTTAATCACCTTGCGGAAAACAAACTCAAAGAAAAGGAAGCATACAGAATCTGTGAACAGAAAATTGCCAACCACAAACTTGAAATGAAGCTTGTGAATGTTGAATACACATTTGACAACAGCAAAATTCTTTTCTACTTCACAGCTGACGGAAGAGTTGACTTCCGCGCCCTTGTAAAAGACCTTGCGAGTGTATTCAGAACACGAATTGAGCTTCGCCAGATTGGCGTTCGTGATGAGGCAAAAATGCTCGGCGGACTCGGTATCTGCGGAAAGCCGTTCTGTTGTGCAAGTTTTATGGGCGAGTTCCAGCCCGTTTCAATCAAAATGGCAAAGGAGCAGGGTTTATCGCTCTCTCCGGTTAAAATTTCGGGAACCTGCGGCAGACTTATGTGCTGTCTTAAATATGAACAGGAGGCATACACAGACCTTCTTAAACACACCCCAAAGGTCGGTGCAATTGTAAACACTCCCGAGGGCAGAGGTCTTGTTGTTGAAAACAACCTGATTGCAGGAACTTTAAAGGTTAAGCTCAACAACACTCCCGAAGATGCCGCTCCGAAATCATTCACAGTCAAGCAATGCAAGCTTGTCAAGGACGGCTACATCAAGCTTGACAAAAAGGAAATGGAAAAATTCAAGGAACTTGAATAATTTTTTGTAATGTGTACAGCGTTCGTCAAGTTGCAGTAAAAAAGAACTGTTTTCAGTTTAAAATATAAAATTCTTTCCAAAAGGTTGCTTTTTTCAAAATTTATGTTACAATAAAGGTGAAATTTATGAAGGAGGTATTTCCCTATGGCATATACTATCAGTGACGATTGCATCATGTGTGGTGCTTGTGCAGATAACTGCCCTTGCGAGGCTATTTCAGAAGGCGACGGCAAGTATGAAATCAATGCAGACGCTTGTGTTGATTGCGGTTCATGTGCTGAAGTTTGCCCCGTTGGCGCTCCACAGGAAGGCTAATTAAGGGTTAATCCACAAAACAGGCGGCAGGGATTTCCTTGCCGCTTTTTAATTACTTTTTTCAGGGGAATACCGATGAATAATACACATCTTGAACCGCTTGGCAGCGGTATTAAAATATATGTGTCCGACAGCTACTATTTTTCAACGGACACAATCTTACTTGCGGATTTTTCAAAGCAAATCGGTGCAAAAAAATGTGTTGATCTCGGCACGGGTTGCGGAACGATTCCGCTTTTGTGGTACAAAAACAACAACCGCCTTGACATCACGGCGGTAGAAATACAGGAGAATGCCTGCAGACTGTTTTCACAAAGTCTTGAATACAACAATCTTCAGGATAAAATCAGAATTGTAAACTCGGACTTAAACAAGCTTGACGGCGCATTGCCGCTCGGCTCGTTTGACCTTGTTGCCTGCAATCCGCCCTACAAAATCAGCGGAGGCGGAATTACAAATCCCGAAAACGCAAAGCTTGTTGCAAGGCACGAATCCGAATGTACGCTTGACGATGTGTGCCGTTGCGGTTCGTCACTTTTACAGTTTGGAGGACGGTTCTGCATTTGTCAGCGCCCCGAAAGACTCGCCGACGCAATGGAAGCAATGCGTAAATATTCGGTTGAGCCGAAAAGATTAAGGCTTGTCCAACAGCGAAAGTCAAAAGCTCCAAAGCTCTTTTTGCTTGAAGGCAGAAGGGGCGGCAAAAGGGGATTTCTTGAGGTTATGCCAACCCTTTTTATTGAGGACGAAAGCGGAAACTTTTCCGAAGAAATGCTGAACATCTACGGCAGTTACAAGGAGGACTATATAAATTGAGCGGAATTTTGTATGTAACGGGAACGCCGATCGGCAACCTCGGAGATTTTTCACCGAGAGCCGCAGAAACCCTCGAATCGGTTGATTTCATTGCGGCAGAGGACACAAGGGTAACGCTTAAACTCTTGAACCATTTCGGCATAAAAAAGCCTATGGTGAGCTATTTTGAACATAACAAGCGTGAGCGTGGCGAAATCATCTGCAACAGAATTGAACAGGGCGAAAATTGTGCAATTGTAACGGACGCCGGAATGCCGTGCATTTCCGATCCGGGCGAAGATTTGATTAAGCTCTGCGAGGAGCGCGGAATAAAAACCGTGGTGATTCCCGGACCGAGTGCCGTGATTTCCGCACTTGCGGTTTCGGGACTTGAAACAGGCAGATTCACATTTGAAGGCTTTTTGAGTGTGAACAAAAAGAGCCGCAGCGAGCATCTTGACAGTCTGAAAAACGAACACAGAACAATGATTTTTTATGAAGCGCCCCACAAGCTTCCGCAAACTCTCCGAGATTTGTACAACTTTTTCGGCGACAGAAAGCTTTCGATTGTCCGTGAACTCACTAAAATTCACGAAGAAGTAATCCGCACCACAACAAAATATGCTGCGGAAAATTATGCGGACGGAAGTTTGAAGGGCGAATTTGTGCTTGTGCTTGAGGGCAAAAAGCAGGAGGAAAATTCTGAAGAATACACCCTTGAATTTGCGGTTGAAACCGCACGCAAGCTGATTGAAAACGGTGCAAAGCCCACCGAGGCGGCAAAAGAGGCGGCAAGTATAACAGGCTTTAAGAAAAATGAGATTTACAGGGAGCTGTTGTAAATGACATACGAAAACGCGGTTGAAAAAATTCATTCACTTTTGACATTTGGTTCTCGTCCGGGACTTGACCGAATGAGAATTTTGCTTGACAGGCTCGGAAATCCGCAGGACAGGCTGAAATTTATACACATTGCAGGCACGAACGGCAAAGGCTCGGTTTGTGCTATGCTTTCATCCGCACTTGTTGCGGCAGGCTACAAAACAGGCTTGTTCATTTCACCGTATATCACGGATTTTCGTGAGAGAATACAAATAAACAATTGTATGGTGAGCGAGTCCGTTCTCACAGATGCGGTTGAAAAAACTTTCCCTATTATCGAGCAGCTGCGTGAAGAGGGCACAATCATCACAGAATTTGAGTATGTCAACGCTCTTCAATTTTATATACACGCAAATGCAGATTGTGACATTGTTGTTCTTGAAACAGGAATGGGCGGTCTGCTCGACTGCACCAATACTATAAAATCACCGCTTTGTGCCGTTATCACCACAATCGGACTTGACCACACGGCAATTCTCGGCGATACAATTGAAAAAATTGCACAGCAAAAATGCGGAATCTTCAAGCCCGACTCAATGGCGGTTACTTCAAAGCAGGATATCCGTGCAATGAAGGTTATTGAATCAACTGCAAGAGAAAAGAAAATCCCGCTTGCAACAAGTGAGAGCGTTAATATTGATGTTCTTGAAACCACCTTAAAGGGCAGTCGCTTTATGTTTAACGGTGTTGAAATCGACCTTCCGCTTTCGGGTGATCATCAGCTTGAAAATGCAAAAACCGCACTTGCGGCGCTTGATCTGCTCCGTTGCAATTCTCTGATTTCAATAACCGATGAGCAGATTGCAAACGGTTTTGCAAAGGCTGTCAACCCTGCAAGACTTGAGCTGTTGAGTGAAAAGCCGATTGTTCTGCTTGACGGTGCTCACAATCCTAACGGAATTGAGGCGCTTAAATCGGCTATCCAAAAATTCCTTCCGAATAAGTATATAATTGCAATCACGGGGATGCTTGCCGACAAGGATGTCAGCACTTCGGTAAAACTGCTTGACGGAGTTTTTGACAGAGTTTACACAGTTCCCGTTCACAATCCAAGGGCAATGCACCCTGCAAAACTTATGCAGAAATATGCGAAATTTGTTGACGATACGGTAACCTTTGAAAGTGCCGAACACGCATTTGATATGGCTTTTGAACAGGCTGAAAAGACCGATTGTGCAGTTGTAATCTGCGGTTCGCTCTACCTTGCAGGCGAAATCCGTCCGTATATAATCAATAAAATTAACGCTGAAAACGAATCAGCTGAAAAGTAAATTTTTCGTTACAACAGAATAAAACAAATTTTTTGCTCCGCACTTATTATCATTAAGATAACAGGTGCGGAGCTTTTATTTTTGAGAAGGACTGATAAAATTGCTGAAAACGGAATTTAAAAATAACATTCTCACGGCATACATTGACGGCGAAATCGACCACGATTCAGCCGCAGAAATACGCACGAAAATTGACGCCGCCGTTCAGAACAACAAACCGAAACTTTTGTGCCTTGATTTTTCCAAGGTGTCGTTTATGGACTCATCGGGCATAGGTCTTGTAATGGGACGGTACCGTCAGATGAAACTTGTCGGCGGAGAGTTGCGTGTAATCAATATTCCCGACAGATTGTACAGGCTTTTTGCAATGTCGGGACTCGAAAGTTTGGGGGTGTTGAGATGAAAACAGTCAATGAAATGAAACTTTCTGTGCCGTCAAAAAGCTGTAACGAGGCTTTTGCACGAAGCGTTGTGTCGGCATTTATAATGAACCTTGACCCGACCGTAAACGAACTCAGCGACCTCAAAACCGCCGTGTCAGAGGCTGTGACGAACTGTATTGTTCACGGCTACCGCCACCAAAACGGAACGATTTACATAAACGGAAAAATCACAGCCGAAAATAAGGTGATTATCAAAATCCGTGATAAGGGTTGCGGAATCCCCGACATTAAAAAAGCGATGGAACCGCTGTTTACAACCGCCCCCGAAGAGGACAGAGCAGGACTCGGATTTGCCGTTATGCAGAGCTTTTGCGACAAGGTGAGTGTCCGTTCAAAACCCGACAGTGGCACAACCGTAACTCTTGAAAAAACTATAGGTTCGGAAAATGACCGATAAAAATAAACTTGCCGACAAAAATATGGGACTTGTCCATGCCTGTTGCAAACGGTTTTCGGGAAAGGGGATAGAGTACGAAGAGCTTTTCGCATCGGGTTGCCTTGGACTTGCAAAGGCGATAAATAACTTTGACGAAAGCCGAAATCTGCAGTTTTCAACCTACGCTTTTCCTGTGATTATGGGCGAAATAAAGCGGCTTTTCCGTGACGGCGGTGCAGTCAGGGTAAGCCGCACATTAAAGGAGCTTTCGCTTGCAATATCAAGGCTTAACAATGAAAGCAAGCTGAAAAACGGCAGAGAACTCACCGTGAGCGAGCTTGCCGAAAAGCTTGATACGAGCGAGGAGAAAATCATTGACGCACTCAACAGCGCAAGAGTTCCTCTCTCCCTGACTGCCGAATATGACAGCGAGGGCAACCCACAGCTTGATGTCCCGACAGATGATATTCAGGACGAAATCTCGGAACGATTGTCGCTTGAACAGGCGGTAAAATCCCTATGCGACACCGACAGAAAAATAATCCAACTGCGTTACTATCAAAGCAAAACCCAAACCCAGACCGCCAAAATTCTCTCAATGACGCAGGTTCAAATCAGCCGCAGAGAAAAGAAAATTCTCACCGCCATTCGGGACAAAATGTCGGTGTAACAGCAAAGTTATCAGTAGTGGCGTTCATTGGACGCCCGCACGGCGAGCCGCTATATTTTAATACCCACACATAAAAACAGGCTGTACAAATTTCGTACAGCCTGTCGCTTTATGGTTTTCTTGTGCCGCAACCGCATGTTCCGACATAATTTTGATTTATCTTTCCACATTTTGGACATTGCCAAACATCGGTTTGAGCCGAAATCGGTTCAAAATTCGGCTTTTGACAACTACAGTTTGAGCAATATCTTATGTTGGCAGGATTTGAATTTCCGCATTTCGGACACAGCCATTTTGTACTTACATTCGTTTTTTCGCGGCTTTCTTTTGTAATATAACTGTCAAATGCTTTATTTGCCGATGCGTTTACTTTTTGAATTGCACATGCAAAAATTATTGCAATTATTTCGAGAAATGCCGCAATCATCATACCTGTGAGATTTTCATCACGGTGATGATCTATATAAGATGATACATTCATTATAAATACGATTGTTGAAACAATTTCTAAAATAATAAATATAACTATATATACCATTCGTTCAGGGTGCTTTGCGCGGAAATCGGCAATAAATTCTTCTCTGTTTTTTATTGGTTCTTCATGCTTTTCGGTATGCTGTACATTAAAATTTTGATTTACATTTTGATTAGAAAAATTATCTGATACAACACTACCTATTTGTGCGCCGCAGTGCTGACAAAATACACTTCCGTCAGCAATTTGTTTGCCGCATTTTTGACAATACATAAATAATTCCTCCTTGTTACTGTGAAAATTCACAGCTTATACGAGAATTATAATGCAGATTTTCACACTTGTCAATTAAAATTCTAAAATTTCTCATAATTTCAAACAATAATTCGCAAAATACTTATAATTAAATTATTAAATATATGAGGTGATATTATGATTGGTGAACGCTTGCAGGAACTTCGCAAAGACCATGGAGTGTCGCAGGCACAGCTTGCGGAGCTTTTGGGCGTGTCACACTACACAATATCATCTTACGAATGTAACCGCAGTGACCCCGACGATAATTCAAAAATAATCATTGCAAAGCTTTTTGATGTGTCGGTCGATTACCTAATCGGTCTGATTGACGAACCGCTCTCGTTTAACCGCAACAACCGAACTGCCCCTCTTCCGCAGTCATTTACAAAAGAGGACTGCAATGATGTCCTCGATTATATAAAATTCCTTGAATTTAAAAGGAATAAAGTTAATGAGTAAAAACACCCCTTATCCGTTTGTAAGATAAGGGGTGTTTGGGTTAGTGAGGATTTTGATGTAATGAGAACGGTTTCTCCCCTACAAAACGCTCGCCTTCGAGTCCCTGTTCACGCGTGACGGTAAAATAAAAAGAAAGTACCCGTTTGAGTACTTTCTTTTTTGGTGCGCCAACAGGTCAGGGCGTTTTTTTTATTTATTTATCTCTTCCATTATTGTATCTATTTTATCTATGTCGAGACTGTAGCAACGGATATTGCCTAAAGTTTTTTTGATTATTAAACCGTAATCGGACAGGGTGTTTAACCTGTTTGTAACTGTACTTCTGCTTAATTTCATAACATCCATTAGTTCCTTTGTGCTTATTCCGCTTTCGGAAAACAAACTTGCCTGAATAAGCAAAAAATACAGATTACTATATTTTTCGTCGGCGCCTTTAGGCAGAAAGATAATGCACTTTCTGTAATGTGTCAGTTGCTCTAATCTTTTCTCCAAAGCGTACACCAACTTGTGCAACGAATCATCAATAATATCGGTAAACATAATTATAAAAGGAGTTAAATCTCCCTTGTTTTTCGGGTCATTACACACCTTGAATGCCTTGTAGTAATCGTTTATGTTCTCTTTAATAGAATAAGACATTCTGTAACCGATAATTGATTCAAATTCTTTTGACAACAAGTAACTGCTGATGAAACGGGATGTTCTTCCGTTGCCGTCATAGAAAGGATGAATGTAACCAAAGAGGTAATGAAAAATTGATATTCTGAAAACACACTCAATGCTTTTGTCATTAAGTATTGCCAACGCTTTATTCATACACTCTATAATTTTTTCTTCGGGATTAACTCCTCTGTGAAGTTCTTTTTGCGTTGCACTGAGGACGCTTGTTGAATCTTTTCTGAAGATTTTACCGTCAGGCAAATCAGACGGGTTATCTTCTTCAATTTCAAAATATACTAAATCATTGTACAGGTTGCGGATATCTTCGCAAGTGTCAAAGGACATAGTTTCATTTTTTTGCAACATAAGATATTTTTGCACAAGCCCCATAAAACGCTTCCCGTGGCTCTTTGTTTCCAGTTCTGACAAGACACTGTTAATTTCTCTTCTTGAGCTGTAAACACCTTCAATATCATTTGTCTTTACAATTTCATCAACCAAACATCTGATAGCGAAATGGTCAATTGCTTTTTCGGGTAATGAATCCCTTAAAGCTTTGATTTGCTTATCGGTTTTATAAATGTCACGAATTTTCGTAATAAATTCGGGTATCATCACAAAAAAAGCAGGGTTATCGTGTATCAGAAAATCTAAGTGTACTGCGTATTCGCTTTTATACCTTTCGTTGTAAATTTTTTCATAATTTTCTTTGTCAGAATAAAACAGCTTATCTAAAGATTTATATCCCAAATGTATCACCTCTCCAATAAGTATTATATGCCGTAATTTAACAATTATACGCATATATCAGAAAAGCAATTCGTAAAAGTAGGCTGTTTTTACGAATTGAGTATAATTATACACCGACAAGTTCACAAAATCAATATATTTTTACAAATTTAACTGTTACAGTAAAACAGCTTTTCTCACTGTAACGATTTACTGACTTCTTTTACAAGACCGAGGATTTGAACACGGATGATATCATTATCTTTAAAAACTCTTGGCTGTCGGTGTATGGGGCTGTGGCAACGGTTTGGCATGGGATTATTCCAAATTATATTCCTGTTTGATTGCGTCAATTTTATTTTGCAAATCTTTTTTGCCTGATGAAGAAACACGGCGGACTCCTTCTTCAAGCTTTTCAATGGCTTTTTCGGGGTTGTTTTCTGCAAGATAGAGGTCAGCGTAGAGTTCATAAACATCTGTTCGTGTAGGGTTAGCCTCCTGATAGCCGTCAATCAGCTGTTCAGCTTTTGAATAATTCTTGCTGTCAATTGCGGTATTTATATTGTTCACAAGATTTGCATTGTAAACAAATGCAAAAACGACTATGGCAATTACAACAGGCACGCCGATAATTACGCCCAATTTTACCATTTTTTTGTTCTTTTCCTTTTTAATACGGGTGAGTTCAGTTTGATAGTCACCGTAATTCATACCGCAGTTCGGACAAACATTTTCGTTGTATTCAAGCATATGACCGCACTTGCAACGCTTTTGCTTCATCTTGTTTATCTCGGTATTTATCTGAAAAATAACAGGGGTATATTTGTTGTTAATCTGAGCCGCCTCGGTTCTTCTTCTCTGCTCATTGGCAATTTTGAGAGCCTTGTCAAGCTCGTTTTGCTTACGGATGTTGACTGCCCCTAAAATCCTGCTGAGGTAGCTTCTGTGTTCATCGGGAGAAAACGAGTACAAATCATCGAGCAATGAACTGTTAAATTCAATCTTGCCTGCCATAAAGCCGAAAAGGTTCATCTTGACAAGGTTTTCATTTGATGAATCGAGCTTGCAAATATCTTCGCTGTACCTATATGCCTTTGCATAATCGCCGTTATTTGCCGCATTGTTTACCAAATCTTCAAGTGCCTTTATTTTGTCATTTTTATCAATTCTGCGTTCGGTGATGAAATCCTTAATAAGAATTTGAGTGCCGCAATATTTGCAGTTGGTTTTCATCTCTGTAGAATTAACTTCAAGCTGACTGCCGCAATTCGGGCAGTTTAATGTTATAAGTGAATTGTTTGCCATAGTTTTACCTCTCTGTCTTTCAAGTTGTTTGACTTCACTATTAGAAAGCGGTTTATCTAAATCTTCAAGCTCCGGAAAATGCACACCAAACGAGATAGCTCTGTCACAATGAGGACATCTGCCAATGACAAGATCCTCGGGAATAGTCATCATAGAAGGGTATTTATCGGATGTACCGCTTATTGAATAAATTTTGCCGTTACCGTATTTTGAACAGTAATTGCAGCCTTTTGCAAACATCTGAAAGGTGTCGTTATTGTATTCCTTACAGCGCTTTAATGTATATGCTAAAGTGTTTTGTTCCTTACCCATTACAATCACCCTAATTCATATTGCATTAGCCTCAAGTTCGTTATAAACAACAGGCTCATAATCATAAAAGTGTTCTGATTTAATATGTTTCAATTCGTGTTTTGTTGCTTTTTGCTGAACAGCATGACTTAATAAAATATTTATGTAAACATTGAAATTACCGTCTGAATCCACAACAGTAACACCTTTTATAGTCAGCGGCAGTTCGATTCCTCTAATATAAATATCGCCCAATAATCATTCATCCTTTTGCAATGCCTCAATGATACGAACAGCTTTTTCAACATCTTCTTTTGTAGCACCTTTTGCAAGGCTGAACAGCATACGCATTTCACTTCTGTTTTTAAGTTCTTCAAGGTATTCCTGAAGTTCTGAATTAAGTTCAGCAGAAGTTTTTGAATCAGTAAGTGTGTTCATATCAACATTAAAATAGTCGGCAATAGCCTCTAATGTTTCGAGGTTAGGTTCTCTTGTGCCATTTTCATACATACTGATAGCACTTTTAGAACAACCTAATTTCTTAGCGAGTTCTTCTTGATTTAGGCTTGCATTTAACCTTAATTGTCTGAGTACATCGGAGAACATAGAATCACTCCTTGTGAAATTTTCTTTACTACACAATAACACGAACTGTGAAATAAATCAAGAAAAATTATTCACAAAATGTGTTGACAAACATAAATTCTTGTGACAACATAATGGTACACGATGTGTGAACTAAGCCGATGAGGTTAAGTGGAGGATAGCAAGCTTTCTCAAATTGAGAATTTTTTTATAAATCAAGTACACGGTTCGTGAACCGAAAAATAAGAGGTGTACATATGCCGAGAGAAAGACCTATTGTCAACTGGGATGACTTGCCGTTCTGATTTTAAAAAAATTCTTCGGGAATTGCATAAAACAATGCAATTTTCACCGTATTTATACCCATATATGGAGGTGAAAAAATGGGCTTTACAAATTTAAACCCAAATAAAAATAAATATTTTGCAGTTCCCGAGGAATTGAAAGGTTATAAAAACTGGGTGTGCTGGCAGTCATATCCAGATCCGAAATCGCACAGCGGAATTTCAAAGAAACCGATAAATCCAAGAACGGGTGGCTTTGCAATGCCGAATAACTCGGACACTTGGTCAGACTTTGAAACGGCAGTCAGAGAATCCGCCAAATATTCAGGCATAGGCTTTATGTTCTCAAATTCACCGTTTTTCGGTGTTGACCTTGACGATATGCCAAATGACATTCAGGACTACCAAAACGGCGGAGCTGACAACATAATCAGCGAGTTCGTGAACACTCTGCAGAGCTATACCGAGTTTTCGCAGAGCAAGACAGGCGTTCACATAATCTGTAAGGGAACTCTTCCCGAGGGCAGAAGAAAGGCGAAGAATGATTCGGGCGGTTTTGAAATGTACGAAAACGGCAGATTCTTCGTTGTGACAGGAGATTACTGCTCTGCATATGCGTACATAAACGATTGCACCGAAAGCATAAAGCCGTTACATTCAAAATATCTCGGCAAGGCAACAGAGCCACAGCCTAAGCTCCGTAACATTGAGGTTAATCTCAATACGGTTGAGGATATCGTAAGGGCTGCCTGCAATGCCAAAAACGGCAATCTTTTCAGAGCCTTATACAGCGGTGACTTTTCGGCTTATGCGTCACAGAGCGAGGCTGATATGGCATTCTGCAATATGCTTGCGTTTTGGTGCGGTTGCGATACCGACAAGATGGATTCAATTTTCAGACAATCAGGCTTGATGCGTGACAAGTGGGACAGAAAGCAGTCCGGCACAACCTACGGCATTATAACCCTGCAAAAGGCTGTGTCGGGCTGTACGCAGACCTATAACCCAAAACAGCATAACGATTATTCAATTTCAATCGGTGAGGACAAGGCTGTTCAAACAGTTGACGAAGAAAAAATGCGTGCCTACACCTTTGATGATATGGGTAATGCCGACAGGTTCGTTGATTTATTCGGCGATAATGTAAGGTATTGTTACACCGAGAAAAAGTGGTATTACTACAATTCTATGAAGTGGTGTGTTGACAATATCGGGGTAGTTTTGCGAATGGCGGACAAAAGCGTTGAGGCTATGAAAGCCGAAGCAAGGCTGTACTTGCAAGCTGATGAAGAGAACGGCGGAGATATGTCAAAAGCATTTGAAAAGCATATGAAAGCAAGCCGTTCCAACAAATCAAAAAAAGCAATGCTCAACGAGGTTGAACACCATATCCCCGTACTTCCGGCACAAATGGATAAATACCGTATGGCATTAAACACCCCAAGCGGAATAATCAACCTTAAAAACGGCGAAGTGAGGGCGCATAATCCCGAATATTATTTTACAAAGATTACTTCGGTTGACTGTTCTCAAACGGCAGAGTGTCCCCGTTGGCTTGCATTCCTTGACGATATTTTTGCAGGCGATAAGGAGCTTATTCGCTACATTCAAAAGGCGGTCGGTTACAGTCTGACAGGCTCAACAGCCGAGCAATGCGCATTCTTCCTTTACGGTACGGGACGAAACGGCAAGAGTACATTCATTGATGTTATCCGTGATGTATTCGGCGATTATGCCGCAAACATTCAGCCTGAAACAATTATGGTAAGAAACTCTCAGAGCAGTGCCATAAACAGCGACATTGCACGGTTAAAGGGTGCAAGGCTTGTCACCTCGGTTGAGCCGAACGAGGGCGTGCGAATTAATGAGGGACTTCTCAAACAGCTTACGGGGGATGATACCGTAACCGCCCGAAAGCTGTACAGTGAAGAGTTTGAGTTTAAGCCAGAGTTCAAGCTGTGGATGGCGACAAACCATAAACCGATCATCAGAGGCACGGATACAGGCATTTGGCGAAGAATACATATGATTCCGTTCAATGTTCAGATACCCGAGGATAAGATTGACAAAAATCTTACGCATAAGCTCAAGGCAGAAATGACCGCAATTTTCAAATGGTGCATTGACGGCTGTATTCTGTGGCAGAAAGAGGGCTTAAAAATGCCGTCTGCCGTTCTTCAGACCGTGAGAGAGTACAGGCGGGAAATGGATGTTATTTCGGCATTCATTGAGGACAAATGTGTGTTAGAGGGTTCGGTGCAGGCAAGCACGCTCTATGCCGCCTATACGGATTGGGCAGAAAGCAACAATGAATATCGTATGTCAAACACCAAGTTCAGCACCGAGCTTTCAAAAAGATTTGAAAAGGTAAAGGGAAGAAATTTCAAATATTTTACCGGTATCTCTTTAAGTTCAGAATAATAGGTGTGTCGGCTTGTGTCGGGTTTACGGGTTTTTATAACCTTTCGTATAAGAAAATAAAATAAATATATATATAGAAAGGGTTCTTTAAAAACGGCGAAAACCCGACACACCCCGACACGGGAGGTATTATGAAAAAATATGATTTCAGCAATCCACAGGTATTTGAACAGCTTGAAGATAAAGCGATTGACGGTCAGCTTGATTACTCAAGCTTTCCTCCGCCCGAATATAAATACTTTTCAAGGCTTGCAAAGGTAGGCTACAACAACCGTCATAAAGGCTGGGATATAAACATCTGCCTTGAATGGCAGGACAAGCTCAGAACGGAGTATAAGCGTGACAGAAACGATGCAGACGAATACCGTATGCTCTCACAAAGAATTATGGATAATGTAAAGAAAAGCGCCGACTTCGTCCGTAAGATGTATCAGTCCCAAACCAACGAGCAAACCGTAATCAATGCCCTCCAAGCCTTAGAATGCCTTACCAACGAAAACGGTTTAACTAAAAGAATAACCGAAAAATTAAAGGAGAGTGAAAACAATGTCTGAACTAAAAATCAAACCTTGCCCGTTTTGCGGGAGCGAGGTAACACTTGAAAACATCAATCCAAAAGAGGCTGACGAGGAGATGTATATGTTTGAGTGTACTAACGATAATTGTGCCGCGGCTACCTGTTTTGGTGATTACAGCACCGACAGAGCAACAGCAATCCAAAATTGGAACAAGCGTGTAACGAAGCAAACTACATATATCAGCAATGCCGGCACAGTAAATATTGATATGAGGTGACAGATTGACAGCTAAAGAGATTAAGGACATCAACCGAGAGATTTCACGACTGAGGGCGAAGATTGCACGGTTGCAGGCTGAGGCGGACAACACGGCGGTTACTCTGACCGAACGAATCGTTCCGTCAGGTCAAACCTCCGACAAAGTAGGCAATGCGGTTGTGCAGATTGCAGATATTCAAAGGGATATCCAAAACCTTGAAATCCGCAGAAATTCAGCCCTGAACAGCCTCTCCCGTGATGACTTTGTGGAGAATTGCCTGTTTATGCACCTCGGCTTAAAATACAGCTGGGCGAAGATTTTAACCAAGGTAGGCGGTAATAGCACTATCGACAGCATAAAGAAGATGTGCTACCGTCATCATTGGTAAATTTGTCCCGAATCAGGGTGATATAATGTAAACTGAAAGATTTGGAAAATGATTACAACTTGGCATAACTTGGCATTTATGCCTTCCTTTAAATAAAAATTTTGATACACAAACCGCTCTCGTTTGAGGGCGGTTTTGTGTTGTGAGGGAAACACTTGAATATGTAAAATTCAATTGATATAATGATATTGACGCAGGGGATAGTTTAAATAGGAAAACAGTTTTTACAGATTTCGGTGCAACTGCGGAAACCTGTGTTTAAAGACAGTACAGAAATGTGCTGTCTTTTCTTTTGCTGATTTTTAGAATTTTTAATAAAGAGAGGTGGTGACAGTGGCAAAGGGAAAGTATGAAAAATGGCTGAAAGAGGAAAATTTATTACTGCTTGAGGGTTGGGCAAGGGACGGCTTGACTGGGAATTTGAAAGCGGAGAGCGTGCGATTCATGTTGATTCTGCCGTGTTTAAGGATGGCAAAGCCGACAGACTTAACAGGCGTTTGTACCGTGCCGTTGATGTGGATTTGGGTGATGAAGAAACCGAACGCAAGCAGGATATTCAGGATTTGAACCTCGGTATTATGAAACCTGAAGAATATCGGGCAAAGTGGTACGGAGAAGACGAACAGACGGCAAAGAAAAATCTTCCGCAGCCCTCTGAGGTTATGCAGTAATGTTTACTCCGACCGAAATTGAGGCTTTGCCCTCGGCTATGGAACAGCTGTACCGCAGTTTGCAATTGAACATTATGTCCGACCTTACCGAAAGGCTGGAAACAAACGGCAAAGAAATCACTTCCGCCGCCGATTGGCAGATTAACAGGCTCTATGCACTCTTGACAACGGACTTATGCAGATTGCAAGCGGTGCGGTTGATTATAATACAGTCCTCAAAAAAGTGGTTAAAGCTATGACCGACAGCGGATTGCGTACCGTCGATTATGCAAGTGGTTGGAGCAATCGTGTTGATGTGGCGGCACGCAGGGCATTGATGACAGGTTTTAATCAGGTTGTCGCAAAGGTCAACGAGGACAACGCCGAACAGCTTGGCACGGAATATTTCGAGGTCAGCTATCACCGTGGTGCAAGACCGACACATCAGGTGTGGCAGGGCAGAGTGTACAGCAAAAAGGAGCTTGAAACCGTCTGCGGATTGGGTACGGTCACAGGACTTTGCGGTGCAAATTGTTATCACAGCTATTCGCCGTTTATCAAGGGCATTGATACCCCGACATACAGCGAAGAAGAGGCAGAAATGGACCGTAGAGAACGGCTTGAAGAAAAACAGCAGTACGCAGAACGGCAGGCAGAACGCTTTGACCGCCGTGCCGAATACAGTCTTGATAAGGACAATAAACGCATTGCCCAAACCCGAGCCGATGAGTGGCACGACAGGGCTGATATGCTTGAAGAAAAGGCAAAACAATTTTCTTTGAAGACTGATGAACAAAAATATTACAGACCTGTTTTTAAGGAAGATATATCAAAAACTTTTGAACGCAAAATTGAGGGCGAAACAATTACAATTGATACCCACAAGGCAAATACATGGTGTGATAATGTTTATATTTCAGATAAGGTAAAGCTAAAACGAAAAGAACTTCATAATTTTGATATGCAAGTGAGAAAAGCGTTTGATATGCTTGGAGAAGTTGAAACAAGCGGAAAGCCTGAAATTTGTATTATCTCTCCCGAAGAAATGCGAGTAAATGCTATTGCTTCATATATGCCAATGCAGAATATTTTAAATGTCAATTCAGCATACTTTTCAACAAGTGATTTGTCAGGCTTACAAGAAAACTTGGCTTGTCCGCAAGACGGATTGAGTACAATTCTTCACGAACTGATTCATTGGCAAGACGCTAAAAATTACAGAGCAAAATTCGGAGGTATTAACGATTATTTTGAATATTGCAATTACCTTAATAAAATTTATGCTCCAAAGGTTGAAAAATTGATAAATAACGGTTATAATATAGAGGAAATAAGTGCATATGCGTTTAAGGAGTATTCAAAAGGAAATTTTGATGAAGTGTTTGACGAATATCGTGTTAAAGGTTATTTTAAGAGGTGAACTTTATGAAAATTACTTATTCCAAAAAAGCGAATGATTTGTTTGCTTTAGTTAGTCCATATATAGATTCAAAATCTTTTCCGGCTAAACTTAAAGATGATACACCTGAGAAAATACGCAACGCTTATAATGAGTGGCTTAAAATCGCAAAAGAGGAAGAAGATCAGTATTTAAGAGACAGTGGCATAATCTAACCGCTCCGTAAAAAGGGCGGTTTTGTTATATGCAATTCACAAAAACAGCATAAAATTACGATTGAGCATTTTATAATCGACAGCAATGTTGATTATAGGGTGCTTTTTGCATTTAAACCCGTCGATTTCGACCGGTTTAGAAAGGTGGTGACAGAATGAAAATCAGAGTAACAACAGCATTTAACGACAGGCAGAACGGCTATGTAACCCGACCTGTGAATGAAGTTTTTGAATGCTCCGAGCAGAGAGCAAAGGAACTCATTGACGGTGGCTTTGCAGAAGAGGTCAAGCCTGACGCTCCCAAAAAGCCGAAAACCAAAGCAGTTAAAACAGAAAAAGCAGATTAAGCGCCCTTGCATTTGATTGCATAGGTGCTTTTATTTTACCCAAAATTGACCGTTCCGAAGTCGTAAAACTACGGATAGAATGAGGTGCAACCTCGTAAAAAAGCGTATCGAAAGGAGCATTATTATGCAGAGAAAATTTTTAGAAGATTTAGGTCTTGAAAAAAGCGTTGTCGATAAAATTCTGAATGAAAACGGTGCCGATATCGAAAAGGCTAAATCAAGACTTGAAACCGAAGCAGAAAGGCGGTCATTGTTTCCGCCTTTGACTATTATGCACGCTCTGCAACCCTGCTCATTAAGGCATACAATGACGATGAACTGAACGATTTTGAAAAATGCCGAGTGTGTGTTGAGTGCCTTTACAAGGAAATTCCCGAAAATTACCAAAAGGCACTTGACAGGGCAACTTGGTATCTTGACGGCGGAGATATTCCGCAGGGCAAACAGCTCCCCGTTCGCGTGCTTGATTGGGAACAGGACGGACATATAATCTTCCCTGCTCTCAATAAGGTTGCAGGAGCGGAAACACGCACAGTCGATTATATGCACTGGGGGACTTTTCTCGGCTTGTTCAATGAAGTGGGTGACGGCTTGTTTACACAGGTTATGCCAATTCGCACCAAAAAGGCAAAGCATAAGAAGCTCGACAAAACCGAACGGGATTTTTACAGCGAACATAAAGAACTTATCGACCTAAAGCCCAAACTCACAGCCGAAGATAAAGAAGAGCTTGACTTCATAAATTCGCTTGTATAGTGTAGTATCTTATCTCATATTGTTGACATTATCTAAATGTTAGTGTATGATTAAATAAAAAATTATGTCATTTTTACATTTAGGAGGATAAACAATGAAAAGTAAGATTTTTAAAATTGTGGCTTGGATTATTGGCATTTTAGGTGGTGTAGGCAGTATTGCTGCAGGTTTTCAATTTCCAACATCTACATACAACTCCGCTACAGAAGAATTTACAACAGGCTTTAATATGGGAATGACTGTAATATGTCTGATTTCCGTTGCAGTTCTCTGTTTAATTTTTGCGGGCATTTCCTGTATTCTTGGAAAGCTCGAATTTCTTTGCGGTGAACAGGAAACACAGGAAACCACGGAGATCGAAAGCAGTGACACTTCTTCGGAAGATAAATGGGAATGCCCAAACTGCCATTGTATGAACTCATATAGCAATGTTGCGGAATGCCCCAATTGCCATTGGAAAGCGTAATTAAACCAAAAAGCCACTCCAAATGGGGTGGCTGTTCTTTTGCAAAATTTTTAAGCGTACATCATAACGGTGTGCGCTTTTATTATGCCCATTTTTAAATGAAAGGATGTGAAAATATGGCGGTTGACGGTTATCTGAATTTTGATACGAAACTTGATACATCGGGTTTAAACGGTGGTTTGGCACAGGTCAATACTACTGTAGCAAAATCAATCGAAAAGGTTAAAAATCAGCTTAAAACCTTTGCAAAGACTGCCGCTGTTGCTTTCAGCACTTATGCAATTACAAATTTCGGCAAAGAGTGCATAGAACTTGGTTCTGACCTTGCGGAGGTGCAGAATGTTGTTGATGTTACTTTTCCTGCAATGACTAAACAGGTTGACAAGTGGGCAAAAAGTGCGGCTAATTCATTCGGGTTGTCCGAAACTATGGCTAAGCAGTATGTTGGTACATTCGGTTCAATGGCTGAGGCTTTCGGCTTTACAGAGAAAGAAGCCTATGATATGTCAACCACGCTGACAGGACTTGCAGGCGATGTCGCTTCATTCTACAACATCAGACAGGACGAAGCTTACACAAAACTTAAATCTGTATTTTCTGGTGAAACCGAAACGCTCAAAGATTTAGGTATTGTGATGACACAGACTGCACTTGACAGCTATGCCCTTGCAAACGGTTACGGTAAGACCACAGCTAAAATGACCGAAGCCGAAAAAGTAACATTGCGTTACAAGTTTGTTCAAGACCAGCTCGCCAATGCGACGGGTGACTTTGCCCGAACGCAGGACAGTTGGGCAAATCAGACAAGAATTTTACAGCTACGACTTGACAGCCTGAAAGCAACACTCGGTCAGGGACTTATCAATGTGTTTTCTCCGCTGTTGAAAAATCTTAATTCCTTTATCGAAAAATTAGATGTTGCAACGGAAAAATTCAAAAGCTTTACGGAATAGGTTTTCGGCTATTCATCTGCAACCGACAATTCCGCAAATTCTGCAAGCTCTGAGATGTCAGACCTCGCCGATGAAACAAAGAGTGCAAACTCTGCACTTGCCACAACATCGAAAAAGACAAAGGAAATTAAAGACAATCTTCAAGGCTTTGACAGGCTCAATGTGATGAGCCTTGACAATTTGCTCCCTGATGAGGTCGATGTCATTACAACAGACCATATGCAGGACGGAGCTGTCAAAACTCTTAAAATTGCGGATGCAGCGGTAACGCAGAGCAAGCTCTCTGCTGATCTAAAATCATCAATCAGCAGTATTGCAAACAAAGCTGACAAGGCAGATGTTGACACGGCTCTTGCTACAAAAGCCGACAAAGCGACTACCATTGACGGCTATGGTATCACGGACGCATACAC
>ERZ834694.39-NODE-39-length-158165-cov-10.730776_pt1 | contig 158165 bp, 124 predicted proteins | sample MGYA00519691_ERZ834694 | MGnify/ENA primary metagenome ERZ834694 (study PRJEB31850, sample SAMEA3708758) | human gut metagenome | biome: human gut; feature: human-associated habitat; material: faeces | place: China | collected 2014 ... | reverse complement strand
ACCAAATCGGAAAGCTCCTTTTACCATTTCGGAAACTTTTACTTGACCAAATACAAGGGCGCGCCTGGAGGCGGAGTTCCCGGTCTTGGTGATGCCGCCTTTGGCCTCCTTCTCGCCGCTCGAGTGCTCGGAGGGCGCGAGGCCGAGCCAGGAGGCGTAGGCGCCGGCGGTGGGGAACCTGGAGAAGCGCCCCGCCTCGGTGGCCAGGCAGAACGCCGTGACGGCGTCGACGCCCTTGATGCACGGGAGCGCCTCGACCGCGCCCCTCCACCGGTCGGCGCGGGCCTCGGCGAGCACCCTCTTCTCCAGGGCGCGCTTGTCTGACTCGGCGCAGCGCACGCAGGCGACGTAGCGGTCGAAGGCGGCCGCCGCGGCCGGGTCGGACGGCCTGCAGGACTCCGCCCACCTCCAGAACGCCCTCGTCCGGGCGCCGCGCCTGCGCCCGAGCGCGTCGGTCTCGTCGAACACGGGCCCGCGCCTCAGCGGGAACTTGGAGAGCCGCCGGCGGGCGCGCTGCAGGTCCTCGCGGGCGTCGTCTAGCGCGCGCGACAGGTCGCGGGCGGCCTCCGCCTCGACGGGCGGCACCCACGCCTCGGTGATGTTCCGCGTGGCGAGCGGGCGCGCCGGGAAGGCGGCGCCGCGCCTGTCGTTCTTGCGCCTCTTCTCGGCCGACGGCCTCTGCATCTTCGAGACGGCGCCCACGACGCAGTCGACGCCCGGCGCGCGCAGCTCGCGGCACAGGGCGAAGCCCGTCGGGCCGCTCTCGTAGACCGCCTTGGGGCTCTCGAAGCCCGGGATCCACTCCGCGATCTCGCCGGCGTCGGTGCCGAACCTCCTCTGGGCCACCTCGCCGGTGAACGGGTCGAGGGCGCATGCCGAGACGGAGCGCGCGTGTACGTCGAGGCCGATGGAGGTAATATAGGTCATGGGAGCCTCCTCCCATACGTGCGGTACGGCGGCACCGCAGGTTGACGATACACAACCATTGTTCCCGCCCAGCCCGCGACCCTGTATGCCGCGGGGAGGCTTTCCCTTCAATGGCTTTCTCATATCGTCTCATGCACGTCGCACATGCTTGAATACCGGCATCGAGTGACCATGGCGATGGCTGTTTGGGCTGTGCTTTCTAAAAAGGCGCATGTAAACGAGCCCAAGTGGTGCTACATGCACTATAGTTTGCGATGGATATATAGAGTGCGCCGCTGGGAACCGTCGGCGCAAAATGTGCAGGGAGCGACATGACCGCGAACAGCCAGCAGCAAGAAAACCAGCCCGGATATGTTTCTCCCGAGCTCGACCGCATGTCCTGCGACATGATGGGCGAGTTTCTGGACGCCCTCGCCGAGGGGGACGTGCCGGGCGTAGTGGCGTGTGTGGAGGACGCGGGCGGCAACCGCGCCGCCGTGGCTTTCTCTGAGGACGGCGACGAGGCGTGCTTGAACGCCGCAGACGACTTTGTAGTTTCCGCAGGCCGCAATGGTTCTCCTGAGGACGGGGTTGGCCCCGCTGTGCGCTATGCGATTTTGTACCTGGGCTGCATCCAGGAGATGGATGGCGCTTACAACGATGCCATGATTACCGTGTTTGGCGAGAAGGGCTCCGCGAGCGCGTATTCCGCCTTCACATTGGTGAAAGGCATGGGCCAAGGCGAGAACTTCATGTGGAGTGACCCTGAACCTGCAGGAGAAGAGCAACTTTTGTTGTAACACTCGCTAAAATTGAGCGGTTACGGTGAAAAACCGACCGTACGCCTAATTCTCATCACGTAACCGTTTCAAGGGAACGAGGACCCATATATGCGCGTTGATAACCTAAGGAACATCGCCATCATCGCCCACGTCGACCACGGCAAGACTACCCTGGTTGACAAGCTCCTTCGCGCCACGGATGCTTTCCGTGCGAACCAGCAGGTGGAGGAGCGCGTGCTCGACTCCAACGATCAGGAGCGCGAACGCGGCATCACCATTTTGGCTAAGAACATCTCCATCGAGTATAAGGGCGTGAAGATCAACGTCCTCGATACCCCCGGCCATGCTGACTTTGGCGGCGAGGTCGAGCGCGTTTTGCGCATGGCGGACGGCGCCCTGCTTTTGGTTGATGCGTTCGAGGGCCCCATGCCCCAGACCCGCTTTGTTTTGCGCCACGCCATCGACACCGGTCTTTCGATCATGGTTGTCATCAACAAGATCGACCGTCCCGGCGCCGAGCCCGAGCGCGCGTTCAACGACTGCCTCGACCTCATGGCTGACCTGGGTGCCACCGACGAGCAGCTTGAGTTTGCGATGGAGCACGTGGTCTATGCGAGCGCTGTGAACGGCTTTGCCCGCCTCGACCCCGAGGACGGCAACATGGATATGTTCCCGCTGCTTGACATGGTCGTTGACGACATGCCCGCCCCCGACGTCGACGTGGACGGTCCGTTGGCGATGCAGTGCGTCACCATCGACCACTCCAACTTCGTCGGCCGCATCGGCATTGGTCGCGTCTACTCCGGTACCATTCACCAGGGCGAGCAGATTTTGGTTGTAAAGAATGGCGGCGAGCGCGCCATGGCCACCGTCAAGCAGCTCTTCACCTTTGACTACCTGGGCCGCACCGAGTGCAGCGAGGTTGGCGCGGGCGATATCGCCGCTGTGGTCGGCGTCGACTCCACCGACATCGGCGACGTCTACACCGATCCCGAGAATCCCGTCGAGCTCGATCCCATCGAGATCGATCCTCCCACCCTGTCCATTGTCTTCGAGGCGTCCACGTCTCCGCTGGTCGGCCGTGACGGCGACATCGTTGGCGCCCGCCAGCTCAAGGAACGCCTGTTCACCGAGCGTGAGAACAACGTGACCATGCGCATCGAGGAGCTTGCCGACAAGAGCGGTGTCGAGGTCTCCGGCCGCGGCATCCTGCATCTCTCCGTTCTTATGGAAACCCTGCGTCGCGAGGGCTATGAGTTCCAGGTTGGCCGTCCGCGCGTTCTGTTCAAGAAGGACGAGAACGGCAACACCGTCGAGCCCATCGAGCAGGCCGTTGTCGAGTGCCCGGACGAGTACGCCGGCAAGGTTATCGAGGTCTTCGGCAACGCTGGCGGCACCATGACCAACATGCAGGCAGGCTCCACCGTCACCCATGTCGAGTTCCGCATCCCCACCCGCGGCATCATGGGCCTCAAGAACCGCGTGCTCAACGTCACCCACGGCGAGGGTGTTTTCTATCACACCTTCTTGGAGTACGGACCCTATGCTGGCGAGATCGGCGGGCGCAGCAACGGCGCCATGATCTCCATGACGACTGAGAAGGCCGTCGCCTACGCTCTGGGCACCCTGCAGGAGCGCGGTGCTCTGTTTGTCGAGCCCGGCACCGAGTGCTACGAGGGCATGCTGGTTGGCGAGCGCAACAAGCCCGGCGACATGGTGGTCAACATCGCCCGTACCAAGAACCTGGGCAACCAGCGTTCTTCGACCTCCGATATCTCCGTCCAGCTGGTTCCGCCTCGCGTCTTCTCCCTTGAGGAGGCTCTGGAGTACATTGCGGATGACGAGCTGGTCGAGATCACGCCCAAGAACATTCGCCTGCGCAAGCGCCTGCTGAACGCGATCGACCGCAAGAAGGCTGCTGCACGAGCCGTGAAGTAGCGATCGGGGCGCCATTGCCTTAAGAACGAAGGAGAGGCTCCAGAGGGTTTTTCCCTTTGGAGCCTCTTTTCTTTATGCTTGAAGATGCGGATCAGCTGGCCCGGCCGGCCTGTCGTCGAGTCCAAAGGCGCCAGATTTACCGTAAGGTTTGCATGCAAGGTGGCGCGATGAGACGCCTGAGGATTTTCTAGCAGTGCTTCTCCCAGAAAGCACGGCGCTTTTGGGCAACTTGCCGCTTGCGCTCCTCGCGGCGGCGCTGCTTGATGTCTGCCTGCACGCGTTCGCGGCGCTCGTCCAGGGCGCGCTCCGACGGCACCCGGTGAACGGGTTTTGAGACGGCCTCAACGGCCTTGTTGCCAAACTGCCTGATGGGTCGCGCGACGCGGTCAAGATTGACCTCCGTTGGCGTGAGGATGTTGTAGTGCAGCGAGATCCACCGCAGTGCCATGGTGATGACTACGCAAACCACCAGGGCAAAGATATTGGGGGCGTGGAAGTTCTCGACAAGGGCGACGTAGGATGTTGCTCCGGCGATGGCGGTTATGGCATAGAAGTTGCCGCGCTGGAAGATGCCGGGCGTCTGCCCCAAGAATACGTCGCGCAGCATACCGCCTCCGACGGCTGTAAAGAAGCCCATCATTACGCAGACCATGGGGGAAAGCTCGTACACCATCGATTTGTCCGCGCCGACGGCAGCGTAAAGGCCTACGGAGAAGATGTCGAGAATGGCGATGAGGCGATCGGGTTTCTCGAAGATAACCGGAAAGACAAAGGCGATGGCAGCCGTTGCCACGGACATGGGCAGCGCGAGCGGTTGGTCGAGGATGTAGACGGCGCCTTTCTGCAAGATGACGTCGCGGATGATGCCGCCGCCGAGTCCGCATGCGACGGCGAGACCGATAGCGCCAATGAAATCGAGTTTGTGCTCGCGGGCGGTAAGCACGCCCGACACGGATGCAACTACAACGGCGAGCATCTCAAGCCAGATGGGGATGGAGACCTGTTCGCCCGCGGCTCCCCCCGCGGTCGTTATGGCTGCGACCACCGGTGCGAGCAATACAGTAGTAAGCGTCACGGACCCCTCCAAACAATGCGTTGATTGGACCTATCTTACCTATCTACAGACGTCTAGCTTTCGGTAAATAAGGTCAAAATAGAGCGCCTTCAAGGTTGGGCTGAGTGAGAAAAGAAATAATTTAAGCCTTCTACCTGCATAAACGAGATTATCGAAAAAAAGTTTAAGAAAAAGCTTTGCGAGTGCGGAAGTCTGGGTTACAATTTCTCCTGCATTCGTTGGAGAGTTGTCCGAGTGGCCGAAGGAGCACGATTGGAAATCGTGTAGGCGCCAAAAGCGTCTCCAGGGTTCAAATCCCTGACTCTCCGCCAGTTAACTCTCATGGCGCGTCCTCAATTGGGTGCGCCATGTTTCACTTCAAACGGAGGAGTGGCAGAGTGGTTGAATGCGGCGGTCTCGAAAACCGTTTACCCGGTGTTCCCGGGTACGAGGGTTCGAATCCCTCCTCCTCCGCCATTTGATTTGTTGGGCCCGTAAGGGCTTTTTTCATATATAGATGCCAATGGAATAGCGCGGTGGAACGATGGCGAGCGTTTCGTAATGTGTCCTTAAGAGCACTTAAGGGCCGCTTAAAACGCGGTTACGAGGATGCTCGCCGCGCGCCGTGCGGATACACTGCTAAAAGAAGGCCTACCAAGAGGAGTGGATATGAACAAAGGGATCGCATCGGGATCGTTTGAGCTCATGCTGACGGATTCCATGCGGGTGGCGCTCGACCATGCTTTTGCGGACGCCCGCGAATGTCTGGAGGCAGACGGCGGGATGGTGCCGTTTAGCGTTTTATGCACGTCTGACGGGTTCGATGTTTCGGAACATCCTGGCGAGACGGTGGACGATGTTTACGCTTCGATGAAGTCGCTGGTTGCCCGCGAGATGCCCGAGACATATGTCTTTTCCTACGATGGCTTTGTTGAAGTTGTTGGTGGACGAGAAGAGGCGATAATTTGCGAGGTCGCGCGCCGCGGTGATGAGCAGGCGACTATTCTTGCTCAAACCTATACGGTGAGTGATGGGTCGTACGAGTTCGCACCTTCCTTTGCGTATGCGGGCGAGACCCCTCAGCTATATCCAAGCGGTACAAAGCCCATCGTGTCCGGCCTGGTCGCCCTTGCTGCCGAGCGAGAGGCGGCGGCCAAGGGTGATGCTGCGAACGAGGTTGTTGAAGCGACTGTCGAGGTTGCTGAATAGGAGTGCTCATGCTTTCAAATGAATTGGGGTTTACCACCTCATGGAAGATGTTGACCAGGGATAAAGGGTGGATCAAGCCGATACTGTTGCTGACGCTAGTGGGCTGGGTGCCCATTTTGGGTCAGATCGCCGTACTGGGTTACGGGTTGGAATGGGCGCGCCTAACCGCATGGGGAATCGATGCGGCGCCCAAGCAGCGCGGAGTCGATTACGGCAAGGTTCTCACCACGGGCGGCATCGCGTTTCTTGTGAACCTGAGCATGTCTGTCATCGTTGCAATTCTTGGCAGCATGATCTTTGGAACCACGTTTGGCATCGCTAGCATTTTTGGCCCCATTGGGTCGTTATTCTCCAATGTCGTGTCGTTGACGGCTGTGGCCGGCGGCGCTGCTTTTAGTCTTATCGCAGCGGTAGTAAACATCTTTATGAGCACGTTTATCCTTGCGGCGTGCATGCGCTCGACTATCTACGACGGTTTTACCGCGGGTTGGCGTGTGGACCGTTTGTTCCAGATGATCATGAAGGACCCGGGCGGCTTTTTCCACGCATACGCCGTGAAGCTCATTGGCGACATTGTGGTCGGAGCGTACTCGGCGATTGTCAGCCTGTTTGGTACGCTGTTTCTGCTGGGCGGCGTGGCGGGCATGATGGCGTACGGATATAGCACCAGCCACTATAGGTATGATCTCGCCGCGCACATCATCAATTCCTTGGTCGCTATGGGCCCGGGGCTGGTCATGGTGATTGTGCTGCTGGTGATTGCAGCCCTATTCGTAGGCGGAGTGATCACCGTCGCCATGCAGTTGGTATCCATTAACGCTATGGGGCAGTGGTTCTGCCGGTTTGACGTCAACCGCTGGGGAACCTCGTCCGCTCCTTTGCCTGATGGAGTCCCGGCGCACCCGCAGTCTTCCGTGTACGGCGATGGCTCCATTCCGCAGCAGCCCTCCGATGCCTCGCAGCAGCCAGCACAGCCTGCTCAACAGCCTGTGCGCTCTTCTGGGGGCGATCAGGTCCAGCAATCTTCTTCCCAGTCGGTCGAGGAAGTTGCAGGCGAGGCGAAGGACGGGTCCGATGATGTCGCCAAGCTGATTGACGTTGCGCCGGAGCAGTCCGTCGAAGATGGAGAAGAGACGCCTCACCAGGCGATTCCGTTGCCGCCGATTTCAGAAGATTCGCCCGTAGCCGATGATGCCGGCAAAGACGATGAGGGGTCGAGTGGAACCCCCATTGTGGAAGGATAGATGCAGCATAGAGCGACCCTCGATTGTCGGGGGTCGCTTTTTTTGTAGAGGTTTGCTGGCGGTCAAACGTGTCTAGGCGCGGGTGCGGGCGCTATGAAGGGAAGTAGCACCAACCGTGGTCTGCCCGAACGCCAGGTGTGGAAGATAAGGCGCTATCGGCGGAGATGCTTTGGGGAGAAACAGAGGGTCAGAAGCGAAGAGATGATGTGAAACGCTGGGTTGAGAAAGCTATCTGCGAGGGATTTATGGAGGTAGTGCGTGGTGTGAGCTCGCCGCTTGAGGATGCGGATGATCGCAGCTATAGTTATCCAGTCCTTTCCTGCTTCGGGCGCACCTTCACGACCCGGAGCCTTATGCCCAGAGGAGGTGACCAAATGAAGGCTTATGAACTGCTGTTCTTTGTTGACCCCGCTCTCGATCCCGAGACCCGTCTCGCTGTGATGAAGCGCATCGATAACACGATCGCCGAGGGTAACGGCAAGGTCGACAACGTTGACGAGTGGGGCAAGCGCAAGCTCGCCTACGAGATCAACAAGCTCACCGAAGGTGACTACACCCTCATCAATTTCCATGCAGATCCCACCCAGATCGCCGAGCTCGACCGCGTTCTGCGCATCACCGATGCCGTGGTTCGTCACATGATCGTTCGTCGTGACGACCAGGAGTAGAAACTGTTTTGGAAGCCGAGCGGCATAGAGCCGTAATCGGCAATGAGAGGTAGTGAGTTAAGCATGAGCATCAACCGCGTTAATATTTCCGGAAACCTCACCCGCGATCCCGAGCTGCGCGCAACCGCCGGCGGTACCCAGGTTCTTTCCTTTGGCGTCGCCGTTAACGATCGTCGTCGCAACCCTCAGAATGGCGAGTGGGAGGATTACCCCAACTTCGTGGATTGCACGATGTTTGGCACCCGCGCCGAGGCCGTGAGCCGCTATCTCTCCAAGGGGTCGAAGGTCGCGATCGAAGGTAAGCTGCGTTACAGCTCCTGGGAGCGCGACGGCCAGCGTAGGAGCAAGCTCGAGGTCATCGTCGATGAGATCGAGTTCCTCTCTCGCGGTCAGCAGGGTGGCGGCCAGGGCGGCTACGGCCAGCCCGCATACGGCCAGGGCGGCTACGATGCCGCTCCTATGCCCGCTCCTGCCCCGCAGGCGCCCGCTCCGGTTCCGCCTGCAGGCGACGTCTTTGATGAGGACATCCCGTTCTAATCGTCCAAAGACGAGGGATGTTCACCTGATTTAGTGAGAGGCATGCGAGTCTACTAGTGCTTCGCGTGCCAAATGAAAGGTATTTTGACATGGCTAATGATTACTCTGCACGTCAGCCGCGTCGTAAGTACTGCCAGTTCTGCAAGGAGAACACTGAGTACATCGATTACAAGGATACTCAGCTCCTCCGTAAGTACATGACCGATCGTGGCAAGATCAAGCCCCGTCGCGTCACTGGCGCTTGCACGCAGCATCAGCACGACATCGCGAACGCTATTAAGCGCGCCCGCGAGATGGCTCTCCTGCCGTACACCGTTCCCGTGGTTTCCTCCCGTGGTAACCGCGACCGCGGCTAGGAAAGCGAGTTCGATCAGATAGATGGAGAATGGTGTTTCAAACGGCGGACCCCAGACGGATCTAACCAGCAGGGTTTTGGGACGTCCTCCTAAGGAGATGTCCGGTGCTCTGTGGTTTGCGCTTGGATCGTTCGCCAGCTTTGTGATTCCGTTCTTTGGCGTTGTCATGATGGGCTACGGCGCCCGCGAACTTCTGGAAGCGCGCGGACCTCGAGGATTCCTCTTTGCCGTAGCCGAAGGCATCGTCATTACGGCAGTCGCCCTATTTGCCAATTCGGGCATGGGCATGCTGCTTGTTGGTGAAGTTCTTTGTGTTCTTGGCGTTGTGTGGTGCATGCGCAACCACGCCGCAACGTTGGCTGGCATCTGCGCCGTTATCGTTGCGACCGCGCTTGTGAACATTGGGATCGAGGCTGCTGTTGCAACGGCGGCCGGCTCTTCGCTTTCGCAGGTTGTCGACGGACTGCTCGCCTATATGGTTTCCGTGGCTCAAGACGCCGCTGGAACTGGCATACAGGCAGAGCTGATTGTCCGGCAGATCGCGCCCGTGCTTAAAGCGCTTTGGCCGTTCACGTATGTTGCGTCAGCAGGCATGGATGCACTGGCCGCGGGAATTGGATCGTATCTCATGTACGTCCGGACCAGCGGAATCCCCAGGGTTCCCGCTATTGCTGCCTTCGATATGCCCATGTGGCCCGTTGGCGTGCTGATAGCGTCGATTCTTGGCTTGAGTGCCTCGCTCTCCGGTTTTCCGGGAGCAGAGGTTCTGCTTAGCGCTAGCGTTACAGCCCTCATGAGCGTGCGCTTCATCTTCGCCATTCAGGGTTTTGCCGTCGTTCTCACGTTTGCGAATCGTTTTCGATTCGGCTGCTTGGGTAGGACGCTTCTCCTGGTTCTGTCTATCTGGCTCGAGACTATGTTCTTCATTGTGAGCATAGTCGGCCTGATCGATGTCTGGGCAAACTTCCGCAAACTTACGCGGGGTTCCCAGGAATCTTAGGCAAACACGTAAGAAATGCACTGCCAGCGCGGTGCAAGTAGCAAGGAGATCTCATGAAAGTCGTTCTTCTGGGTGAGATCAAGGGCAAGGGTGGCGAGGGTGACGTCGTAGACGTCGCTCAGGGTTACGCCGAGAACTACCTCTTCCCTAAGAAGCTCGCCGTTGCGGCGACCAAGGGCAACCTGAAGCAGCTCGAGGAGCGTCGCAACAACATTGAGAAGCGTGAGGCCGTCCGCATTGCCGACGCCAACACGCTTAAGGAGACCCTCGAAGGCAAGTCCGTCGTTGTCGACGCCAAGGTTGGCGACGAGGGCGTCCTGTTTGGTTCCGTCACCTCTGCCATGATCGCCGATGCGGTCAAGGCCCAGCTTGGCGTCGAGCTCGATCGCAAGCGCATCGAGCTTGGTAAGCCCATCAAGATGGCTGGTTCTCACGAGGTTGCCGTCTCGCTCTACCGCGAGATCCGCGCCACCCTCACCGTTCTCGTTGGCGTCACCGCTGACGAGGAGGTCGAGGAGGAGGCTGTCGAGGAGACCGCCGAGGCCGAGACCGAGGCTGCCGCTGAGTAGCTTCGCGACTCAAATCGCTCGAACAACCCGGTTACCGCAAGGTGCCGGGTTTTTTTTATTGCTCTTTCGCTGCGCGTCCTGGCAACTTGTCCTCCGCTTAGTGCGTTTGAGTGGCCATGTGTTTGTTCACAGGTGCTTTTTGCAATCACAGGAATGTTTATAAGTTTAGGCAGATATCAACAGGGCGCATTCGGGCGATTGTGAAGAAGCTGGTCTCTGATTATAGTGACCAATTATGAAATTGCATTTAACCCTCAAGTGCTAGTTGCACCTTTTACCTGCGTAATGCATAAAGCTCATCTGTCTACCTGCGCATTCATTAAATCATCACATTAAGAATGTGTAAGATTCCAGCAAAAGTAGGCTTAATAATGAATATCTGCAGGTGAGCAAGGTATGTGGATAACTCAAATAATTGTTCTCACCAAATTGTGGATAACGTGGAAAACTACCGTTTTCGCAGGGTGGGGCGGCTGCAGTTATACCCAAGATTCTGTGGATGAATAAAAGCGCACGTAGACGCTTTATGGCCCGACTTGACAGATATCTCAGTATCCGATTGACGTTGAGCGCTGTCCGTACCGGAGGTTCGCGCCATTTATGGCCTGCGGCTCGATCAAGTTAGTTGTGGACTATATTGGCACCCTGCCGGCCAACCTCTGTTCTACGCCCATCGGGCCACCCACTGGCTTTAATATTGAATGTTCAGCAAGATTCAACGAGAGGGGGCCGTGGTAAACCGTGAGCGATAACGCATGGGAGCCCACCGGGGTTGTTGAGCGAGGTGCTCAGTTGACCCTTCCAAACAACATAGAGGCAGAGGCAAATGTTTTGGCCGCCATGTTGCTTTCTAGCGAGGTGGTCGAGGAAGCGCTTGTTGAATTGCTTCCCGATGACTTTTATCGTCCTGCGCACAAAACGCTGTTCCTCGCTATGCATGACATGTACGATCGCAACCTGCCGATCGACTCCATCTCGCTTATCGACTATCTCAGCTCCATCGACAAGCTTGAGGCCGTTGGCGGTGAGGCGTATATCCTCGAGCTCATGGGCCGCACGCTTTCTTTGGTGAGCTGGCAGTACCATGCGGGAATTGTTCGTCGCGACGCTATGCTTCGTGAAATCATCGGGGCAACCAACCAGATCAACGCGTTGGCATACAATGCTCCCACCGATACCAAAGAGGTTATCGAGCGCGCCGAAAGCATGCTGTTGTCCGTCACCGGTCGCGAGGTGAAAAACTCGTACAAGCCGCTGACCGACTTTATGGTCGAGGCATATAAGGAGGCGGAGGCGGTTGCCGCCGCAGGTGGCGAAACTCAGGGCGTTCCCACGGGATATCCTACCTTGGACAAGATGCTTATGGGTTTCCGCGAGGGCCAGCTCATCATCATCGGCGCGCGTCCTGCAGTTGGTAAGACATCGTTCGCATTGAATCTGGCGCTGAATGCCGCGGCAGCTGGTTTTACCGTGGGTTTCTTCTCGCTCGAGATGTCGGGCAAGGAAATCGCCCAGCGCTTCATCTGCGCTCATGCCCAGGTGAACATGTCGAACTTCCGTACCGGCCGCATCTCCGCGCAGGAATGGGCGAATATCAACGAGGCCACGCAGGAGCTTTCCAAGCTCGATATTCTCATTGACGATACGCCCGGCACCACGGTAACCGAAATTCGCGCGAAGGCGCGCCGAATGCTTCACAACAAAGAGCACGCTATCGTTATCTTGGACTACTTGCAGCTGGTCAATCCCCCCGCGGGTCGTCGCGCGGAGAGCCGCGCCGTCGAGGTTTCCGAGATGTCGCGTGCCCTTAAGATCATGGCCAAGGAGCTTAAGATCCCCCTTATCGCCCTGTCGCAGCTGTCCCGTCAGGTCGAAAGCCGCACCGGTAAGCGCCCGCAGCTGTCCGACCTGCGTGAATCGGGCTCCATCGAGCAGGACGCCGACATCGTTATGTTCCTGGACCGTTCAAGCTCGGAGCAGGAGGCCGCTCGGGACGATCGTCCGGACGAGGGCATCACGCGTATTGTTCTGGCGAAGAACCGTTCCGGCCCCATTGGCGATGTCGACCTGGTCTTCCTGCCTTCCTCCACAAAATTCTACGAGCTCAACGAGCATATGGAAGACTAGCGCGCGTCGGTTGCAGAAGACAGCGGAGACGTGGACGTGCCGCGGGTCAACGCCCAAATCAAGTGTGAGCCGCCCGACAGTTTGCCGAGCGGCTCGTAACGATTATGGAAGATTGCGCCCGCCGCGACCAAACGCCTTGCCCACCCGCCTATAATAGGAACGTTTTGGGGGCACGAGCACCCAGGAGCCCTTTTGGGCTCTCAACAGTTGAAACACATGAGGAGAAGACATGACGTCGGCAGTGTTGGTTGGTACCCAATGGGGCGATGAGGGCAAGGGCAAGATTTGCGACCTTATCGCGCCTGATTTTGACTGCGTCGTCCGCTACCAGGGCGGAAACAACGCGGGTCATACCATTGTGGTGGGTGACAAGAAGTACGGCCTGCACCAGGTTCCGTCTGGCATCATGTATCCCAATTGCGTGTCGGTCATTGGCAACGGCTGCGTGGTGAACCCGCAGGTACTGCTTGAAGAGATCGATATGTTCGAGCATGACGGAATCTCTACCGCCAATCTTAAGGTGTCCGGCAACGCCCATGTGATCATGCCCTACCACATGGATCTCGACGGCGCTTTCGAGGAGCAGCTCGGCGGCAAGAACATCGGCACCACCAAGCGCGGCATCGGCCCGTGCTACCAGGACAAGATGGCCCGCATTGGCATTCGTATGCAGGACCTTTTGGACGAGGATACCTTCCGCGACAAGCTCGCAACGGCTCTTGATCGCGTAAACCCCCAGCTTGAGAAGCTGTTTGACCTTCCCACCTATACCGTTGAGCAGATTTGCGAGACCTACCTAGGTTACGCTGAGCGTCTGCGTCCTTATATCTGCGAGACCGGCCTTTTGCTTAACGGCATGGTTGAAGAGGGCAAGTCGATCCTCTTCGAGGGCGCCCAGGCGACCCTGCTCGATATCGACCACGGAACCTATCCGTTTGTCACCTCGTCCAACTGCACCGCCGGCGGCGCCGTGACCGGCTCCGGCGTTGGCATGAAGAACATCGGCCGCGTGCTGGGCATCATGAAGGCCTATATCACCCGTGTTGGCTCCGGCCCCATGCCCACCGAGCTTTCTTATGAGGACGAGGCGGGCCACACGCTGACCGAGGTTGGCGCTGAATACGGCGTCACCACCGGTCGTCGCCGTCGCTGCGGCTGGTTCGATGGCGTTATCGCCAACTATGCAGCTCGCGTGAACGGCCTGACGGACATCGCTCTTACCAAGCTGGACGTTCTGTCCGAGTTCGAGACCATCAAGGTCTGCGTTGCCTACGATGTTGACGGCGAGCGCTACACCACCGTGCCCGAGCACTCCGCGCGCTTTGCCAACGCCAAGCCCGTCTATGAGGAGCTGCCTGGTTGGAAGTGCGACATCTCCGGTTGCCGCACCTTTGATGAGCTTCCGCAGAACGCTAAGGACTACGTGGCCTACATCGAGAAGCTCGCCCACACGCGCATCTCGATTGTCGCCGTCGGTCCCGACCGCGAGCAGACCATCATGCGCAGCTGGTAGCGAAGAGCAAAGATATATGGATGAGCCAATTTGGACCGAGTCTGGATTGGCTCATTTTTAGCACGTACGCCCGCGCGGGCGCCATGAAAGTGGAGTCACCCTTTAGTTCCAAGGAGGAACCATGAACGCAGAGACCCAGGTTATCGACATCTTGCTGCTGGGCAGCGGCGGTCGCGAGCACGCCCTGGCAAAGAAGCTCTCCGAGTCTCCCCGCTGCGGCAAGCTCTATATCGCTCCGGGCAACGGCGGTACGCTCAGCGTGGGCGAAAACGTTGCCATAGACGAGGCGGACCCCGAGGTTGTCGCTGACTTTGTAAAGGGCGCGGGCATTGGCCTGGTGGTTATTGGCCCCGAGGCCCCGCTGGTCGCGGGCGTCGCCGATGCTGTGCGCGCGCTGGGCGTGCCCTGCTTTGGCCCGGGTGCCGCGGGCGCCCAGCTTGAGGGCTCCAAGCGCTTTTCCAAGGAGCTCATGGACCGCGCCGGCATCCCTACCGCCGCTTACGGTAGCTTTGATAACGAGGAAGATGCGCTCGCCTATGTTCGCGAGCAGGGCGCGCCGCTGGTAGTTAAGGCCGACGGTCTGGCTGCCGGAAAGGGCGTTATCGTCGCTACCGAGCTTGCGGAGGCCGAGAACGCGGTGCACGAGTGCTTCTCCGGCGCGTTTGGCGCCGCGGGTGCCACCGTGGTTATTGAGGAGATGCTAGTCGGCCCGGAGTGCAGCCTGCTCGCCTTCACTGATGGCATCACCGTTTGCCCCATGTCCACCTCGCAGGATCACAAGCGCGCCCTTGAGGGCGATCTCGGCCCCAACACCGGCGGCATGGGCGCTTATTCTCCGGTACCTATCGTTACCCCCGAGGAGCATGCCGAGATGGAGCGCATCATGCGCGTCACCGTTGACCAGCTGCGTTCCGAGGGCATCGACTACCGCGGCTGCCTGTACGGCGGCTTTATGCTGACTGCCCAGGGTCCCAAGGTGCTTGAGTACAACGCCCGCTTTGGCGATCCGGAGACCCAGGTGGTTCTGCCTCGCCTTGAAAATGATCTGGTCGAGGTCATGCTCGCCGTAGCGGAGCAGCGCCTGGCAGACGTTGAGCTGTCCTGGTGCGACGAGTGGGCGGTCACCGTTGTGCTTACCTCCGCCGGCTATCCCGGGTCCTATGAGAAGGGCAAGGTTATCACGGGCGTAGACGAGGCCGACGCCATGGACGGCGTTACCGTCTACCACGCCGGCACCACTCAGGAGGGCGATGAGCTGCTGACCTCCGGCGGCCGCGTGATCGCCGTGACCGCTCTGGGAGAGACCTTTGAGGCCGCTCGCGACCTCTCCTATGCAGCTTGCGACAAGATCGGCTTCGAGGGCAAGACGCTGCGCCATGACATTGGCCTGCGCGCCCTTCGCGGCCGTGAGGCGTGGGAGCAATAAGAGATTCTAGAAGCTGGGTGATGCGATATGACAGAGCTTGATGCGCAGATCGTCGAGGACAATGATGTGGTGGACGAGCAGCCCATGGATGAGGAGCCGTCGCTGGTGTTGGGCGACGAGGACCCCCGCGACGCCGAGCTGCACGAGAAGATCTTGTCTGAGGAGACCGCGTGGCGCGGCAAGATCCTGGACGTTCGCTCTCTTGAGGTTGAGCTGCCCAATGGTCGCCGCACCGGCCGCGACATCGTCCGCCATCCCGGCGCCGCCGCCGTTGTGGCTCTGACGGAGTCTGGCAAGATCGTCCTCGTCCGCCAATACCGCACCGCGCTTGATAGGGTGACGGTGGAGATTCCCGCCGGCAAGCTCGATCCGGGCGAGGATCCTCTGGATTGCGCCCGTCGCGAGCTGCATGAGGAGACGGGCTTTACTCCTCGTCGTATTCGCTATCTCACCACCATAGCCACTACCTGCGGTTTTTGTGACGAGGTTATTCATATCTACTTGGCGACCCAGCTGGAGTTCGATGGGGCTAATCCGGACGATGATGAGTTTGTAAACGTTGATCTTGTGCCGCTGCAAGAGCTGATCGACGCGGTTCTTGACGGTAAGATCGAGGATGCGAAAACCGTGGTCGGCGCGTTGGCGCTGGACGCGATCTCTCATCGCCTGTAACGTTACAAATGGCATTGAGTGAGGGTCGGGGTGCGCTGCGCTGCAAAAGCGGGCCCCGACCCTTTATGTTGGAGCGTCGCACCGCTGCGGGAAGAGGCGGGGCGCGCAAGCATGCGAAGGGGAGAAGAACGCCTAGATGTTTAAGAGATTTATTTCCTATTACGGTCCGCAGAAGGGTCTGTTTATCGCGGATACCATCTGCGCGCTGGTTTACGCGGGCATTGACCTTGCGTTTCCCATTTTGCTGCGCTTTTTGACGGGGGGATTTTTCGCCGAGGGTTCGTCGGCCATCATGGACGGCTTGCTTTACATAGCGCTTGGCCTGGTGATTATGTATGCCGTCCGCACGGCTTGCGTCTACTTTGTATCTGCCCAGGGCCACATCATGGGCGCGCGCATGGAGTCCAAGATGCGCGAGGATCTATTTGACCAGTACGAGCGCTTCAGCTTTGCGTATTTCGACGCGCACAGCTCGGGCGATATGATGAGTCGCGTGGTCAACGACCTTTTTGACATCTGCGAGGGCGCACACCATCTGCCCGAGTGGATCATCATCTGCAGCATCAAGATCATCGGCGCGCTTGTAATCCTGTTTACTATATCGCCCGCCTTGGCCGCCGCTCTTACTGCGGTGACGGTGGTCTTTATGGGCATCATGGTGCGCCAGAACCTGCATATGCGCGCGGTGTTTGCTGATAACCGCAAAAAGATTTCTGGCGTTAACTCGCAGTTGCAGGATTCGCTGGGTGGCATCCGCGTAGTGAAATCCTTTGCCGGCGAGGATGTGGAGCGCGAGAAGTTCCGCGTAGCCAATGGCCGCTACCTGCGGTCTAAAGAGGATCAATACCATGTCATGGGCGGTTACCAAGCGACCAGCGCGCTTATGACCGGCATGCATTACCTTACCATTGTGGTATTTGGCGGCTATCTGGTGGCAACCGGGCGCATGGCGGCGCTCGATCTGGCAACGTTCGCTCTTTATATCAGCTTATTTACCAGCCCTATCGAGACGCTGGTGAACTCAACCGAGACTTTCCAGAAAGCCATCGCCGGCTTCAGGCGCATGGACGAGGTCATGCGAACGGTCCCCGATATCCAGGACAAGAAGGACGCGCGTCCGCTGGTTGTGACCGAGGGGGCTATCGAGTACAGCAACGTGTGCTTTACCTACCCGGATACGGAGACCTCCGATGATGGGACGGCGCTGGAGCGTCCGGTTATCGACCATATGAACCTGTCCATTCGTCCCGGCGAGACCATTGCGTTGGTCGGACCCTCGGGCGGCGGCAAGTCGACCACGTGCTCGCTGTTGCCGCGTTTCTATGATGTGGCATCCGGCAGCATCACTATCGATGGACAGGACGTACGCGATGTGACGCAGGATAGCTTGCGCCGAGCGATCGGCCTGGTTCAGCAGGATGTTTACCTATTTGATGGCACCCTGCGCGATAACATCGCATATGGACGACCTGGCGCTACGGATGAAGAGATCGAGCATGCGGCTCGTCAGGCGAATATCCATGAGTTCATATCCAGCTTGCCCGAGGGGTATGACACGGTTGTGGGCGAGCGCGGTAGCCGTCTTTCCGGTGGGCAAAAGCAGCGCGTCGCCATCGCCCGCGTGTTCTTGAAGAATCCGGCGATCCTTATCTTGGATGAGGCTACCAGTGCGCTGGACAATGAAAGCGAAGATGCCGTGCAGGAATCGCTGGAGCGCTTGGCGCAGGACCGCACCACCATCATCATTGCGCACCGTCTCTCGACCATCAAGAATGCGGACGAGATCGCGACGGTGGAACGTGGCAAGGTGATGGAGCGTGGTACCCACGAGGAGCTTCTCGCTCGCGGCGGCACCTACGCCCGTTACTATCGAATGCAGTTTGAGGGAGCGCGCTCGCACGAGCTTTAAGGTTGTGGCGCTGCCCACACGCGCATGCGTCGGCACGCCGCCAGCTGCCCTCGTCCATATTGTATAAGCGAAGCGCCTCCACCCGTCAGGGGTGGCGGCGTGAGGTACCACGTTAGGCGAAGCGATGGCTAAGAACCAACCGTTGACATCAGAAGAGGCGTCGAGGCTTTTTAGCGAGATCGATGAGTCGGGCGTTGTCGACCCCGACCGCGCGCGAGAGATTAGTTCTGGCAAAAGGCCGTCGCCGCGCCCTTCGCGTCGTCTTAAAGTGGACCCTTTGAGTGAGGATGACCCGTCTGGATCCAAGGTTGGTCAGACTATCTCCCGTACGGCGATTTTGGTTATTACCCTAGTTTTGCTGGGCATCCTGGGCATGCAGATTTGGTACGGCGTGTCGAGACGTCTTAACACGGCAAACCTGTCCGAGAACGTCGATCGCGATACGGTGGAGCACGCCATGGAATCAGGCGTGGAATGGGGAAACGGCTTTACGCAGTTCCCCGCCACCTTTACGGTTGACGAGGCGGATCAGCGCACGGGCGTGGTAGAGGTTACGGTTGTTGACACCGACTCGCGCAACGAGCTGGAGATGCTTTCGAACTCGCAGATCCAGGCCGCGGCGCTGGCGACCAACGCCCTGCTCAACGATAAGATCGACCGCGTGGTGTATAACGTGTGCGCGTTGGTGAATCGTGCGGGCGATTTCCAGCATGATTCCTTCTTTGGGTTTCTCCCGGCCAAGGGAACGCGCCGCGCGGTGCTGACTTTCATTTGGACCAAGAGCGTCTCGAGCTATTCCAACTACATTGACTGGGAGCTCAAGATTGTGGGCATGGATGATCAGACCGCTCAGAAGATTCAGGAGCAGGTCAATTCTGTCAGCGCGTTGATTGAGAGCTCTGAGATCGCGCAGAACAAAGTCGAGGAGGAGCGCGAGGAGATGCAGCGCGAAAAGATGCTGCATGGCTCTGAGATCTTTACCGGCGGCAAACGCGAGAAGAGCATCGAGAGAGTTTTGCCGCCTGAGAAATAAGGCTTTGCCCGCCTTTTTCCGTTGCTTTACGGGTGCTGTACGCAGTTGTGAAGGTAAATTGCATCACTTTTGATTTTTGCTTTGCATACCAATCTGGTAGTAAATAAGTGACTAGCGGATTTCTCGATTGAAAAATGCGGTCTACTGCGGCTTTTCCAAAATCAATGCAATTATCCTTAAGAATTGCGTGCGGGGACCATTGTAAGGTTGCTTACGACCCGGTCTCAGACAACGGGAGCGTCGGCGCTGAGTCAACCCAATGGAAAGTCATAGGTAACGAGAAGGGCCCGCTGGTGCGGACCCTTTGCAGTAATCGATGCACAAGAGGCTCTATGCGAGCAAGCTTGCCACTTTGCCCAACGTGGGCTCGAAGGAGACGCCGCGCACCTCAAAGTCAGGCTGCTCGCGGGTGACGCGCATTGCGTCGCGAACAAGCTCGCCTGCGAAGTCGACGGCGTCGTGGAGGCTGCGGCCGGTGTAGATGGCGGCGCATAGGGCGCTCGCGAACAGGTCTCCGGTGCCATGCAGCATATACGGAAGCAGCTCGCTTTGCACCTCTTCGATCTTTCCGCCGTCCTGGGCGCTTGCCAGGTAGTTGCGGATAATGCCTTCACCCTCATGGACTACGCCCTTGATGACCACGCTCTTTGCACCCATCTCAAGCAGGGCATCGACGTTTTTCTGAATAAACGCCTCGTCGACATCCTGACCCTGATAGGGAATACCGGTAAGAATGGAGGCCTCGGTAAGGTTGGGCGTCAGCACATCGGCGCCGTCGACTAGGCCCGCCATGGCTTCGCAGAGTTCGTCGGTGTACGTGGGGTACTTGACGCCGCCGTCGCCCATGACCGGATCGACAATGCGCAAGGCGCCTGGATATTCCTTGTACAGGCGCTGAATCACCGCAACCTGATCGGCGGAGCCCAAAAAGCCGGAGTACACGCCGTCAAGGTCGATGCCCTCCTGCTTCCAAGCGTCCAGATAGTCATTGAGGATTTCCGTGGTGTCATGCATGTAGAACACGGGAAACTTGGTGTGCGCGGAGAACAGGGCCGTTGGGACGGGGCACACATCGATGCCTGCGGCCGAAAGCACGGGAATGGCAACGCCAAGAGAGCATTTGCCATAGCCGCACATGTCGTGCACGGCGGCAACGCGCGGAATGTAGCTTCCGCTTCGCGTATACAGGATTGCAGATGTGGAGCTGGGAGTGGATTGAGACATAATCATGCCTTCTTTCTTTTCCGCGGACTTATGGACCAGCGTACAAAGCGACAAGATAGCACGATTGAGAAAAAAAGAAACCGTTTCACCCGACTGAAACAAAACGCAGCCGCCTGTCATGGATTTTGTATAGATCGTATCGATGGACGGCGGGTGCGCGGATGCGTCGCAAGCGTCGTTGCGTTTAGTGATACGTATAAATGTTTCAGATATATATCAAAATTTGGATAATCTTACATGTCCTCTCTTTTGGACGAGAAAAGATATAAAATACCCCAGACCTTATAGGCCTTTAAGCCGGTACAGAGAGACCGAAAAGGAGTGGAAATGAGGGTAAACAACGCTTCCGCGGCGGCAGAATCTGCCACCCCGCTTGCCCAGCGTATGCTCGCGTCGACGAGCAAGGGAGAGCCCGTCCCCGCCGTTCTCATGCTCGAGGACGGTACCGTCTTTTATGGACGAGGCTGCGGTGCCAAGGGTTCCGCGGTGGGCGAGGTGTGCTTCAATACATCGCTCGAGGGTTACTTCGAGGTATTGACAGACCCTTCCTACGCCGGTCAGATTATCACCATGACCTATCCCCAAATTGGTAACTACGGCATTGATTTGGACGATGCCCAGCTTTCGTGCGCGCCCGGTGCGTCTTCTCGCCCCGCGCTGCGCGGTATGGTAGTTCGCGACATGTGCCACACGCCGTCCAACTGGCGTTCTTCCGTAAGCGTGCCGGATTACCTTAAGCAGCACAACATCGTTGCCATCGAGGGCATCGATACGCGCGCGCTGGTGCGCCACCTGCGCGATAACGGCTCTCAAAAGGGCATTGTTTCTACAGAGACCCTTGATTTGGACGAGCTCCGCGCGCAGCTAGACGAGGCACCCGGCCTGGTTGGCCAGAACTTTGTAGAGAGCGTAAGCTGCAACGGCACCTACAGCTTCGGCGTCGCCAACCTGCCCGCGGCCCACTCTTTCGCAGACGCTCCCGCCCCGGCTTCCCGCCATCGCGTGGTCGCCTACGACTGCGGCATCAAGCGCGGCATTCTTGAGGGCCTGGTGCGTGCCGGCTGCGACCTCACCGTGGTTCCGTGGGACACCCCGGCTGAGGACGTGCTCGCCCAAAACCCGGACGGCGTCTTTCTTTCCAACGGCCCCGGCGACCCCGATGCGGTCGAGGGCACTTACACGCAAGTAAAGAAGCTGCTTGGCAAGGTGCCGGTGTTCGGCATTTGCCTGGGCCACCAAATGATTAGCCTGGCTTGCGGCGCCCAGATCGAAAAGCTCAAGTTTGGTCACCGCGGTGGCAACCAGCCCGTTATGAACCTGGTGAGCGGTCGCGTTGAGATCACCGCGCAAAACCACGGCTTTGGCCTGGTATGGGATAGCCTGGGCGAAATAGTGCCGGAGCTTTCCGGTGGCTATGATCAGCATCCGGCAGACGGCGATCTGCGCTTCTGGGTCCGTGCCGGCGTGGCTCCCGTGGTGCGCAATGAGCAATTTGGCCTCATTCGCCTTACGCATGTGAACCTTAATGACGGAACGGCGGAGGGCATCCAGTTGCTGGACGTCCCGGCGTTCTGCGTGCAGTATCATCCCGAGGCCGCACCCGGACCCACCGATGCCCACTACCTGTTCACCGCGTTCGCCCACCTTATGGATGGCGATCAGGATTACCTGAATATCGATATCGCTGCCGACCGACTCGCTGGTTGGAACTTCGCCGAGGAGGTCTCCCATGCCTAAACGTACCGACATCAAGCGCATCCTGGTCATCGGCTCCGGCCCCATCGTCATTGGCCAGGCGTGCGAGTTCGACTACTCCGGCGCCCAGGCATGCAAGGTGCTCAAAGAGGAGGGTTACGAGGTCATCCTCGTCAATTCCAACCCCGCCACCATCATGACCGACCCCGGTTTGGCGGACCGCACCTATGTCGAACCCATCACCCCGGAGTTTATCGAGCGCGTCATCGAGCGCGAGCACCCGGACGCCCTGCTGCCCACGCTGGGCGGTCAAACCGGCCTTAACGCTGCCGTCGACCTGGCGAAGTCCGGTGCGCTCGAGCGCCACGGTGTCGAGATGATCGGCTGCGACCTTGCCGCTATCGAGCGCGGCGAGGACCGCAAGCTTTTCAACGAGGCTATGGACGAGATTGGCCTGGAGGTCGCTCGTTCCGGCTATGCTTATTCGGTCGAGGATGCGCTGGCCATCGTCGAGCGCGTCGGCTACCCCTGTGTGCTGCGCCCCAGCTTCACCCTGGGCGGCGCCGGCGGCGGTATCGCGCATGATGAGGCAGAGCTCATCGAGATCGTGAGCCAGGGCCTGGAGCTCTCTCCTGCGGGCGAGGTGCTGGTCGAGGAATCCATCATCGGCTGGAAAGAGTACGAGATGGAGGTCATGCGCGATCACGCTGGCAACGGCATCATCGTGTGCTCCATCGAGAACCTGGACCCCATGGGCGTGCATACCGGCGATTCCATCACCGTCGCTCCCGCGCAGACTCTTTCGGACCTCGAGTACCAGCGCATGCGCGTCGCGTCGCTCGCTATCCTGGAGAAGGTCGGCGTCGAGACCGGCGGTTCCAACGTTCAGTTTGCCGTCAACCCTGAAAACGGCCGCCTCATCGTCATCGAGATGAATCCCCGCGTAAGCCGCAGCTCCGCGCTTGCTTCCAAGGCCACCGGCTTCCCCATCGCCAAGGCCGCCGCGCGCCTGGCCGTGGGCTATACGCTTGACGAGATCGTCAACGACATCACCCGTGCCACCCCGGCTTGCTTCGAGCCCTCCATCGATTACTGCGTGGTCAAGGTTCCGCGCTTTGCCTTTGAGAAGTTCAAGGGCACCGATACCACGTTGACCACCCGCATGAAGGCGGTTGGCGAGGTCATGGCCATCGGCCGTACCTTCGAGGAGTCCTTTGGCAAGGCCATGCGTTCGCTTGAGGACGGACATGTGGGCCTTCTTTCCTCTGGTCGCGATGATCTGTCTGCTGTGGTGGACGAGGAGATCGAGCAGGGCGCCGCAACCCCTACCGAGCACCGCATCTTCTACGTGGCCGAGGCGCTCCGCCGCGGTTGGACCACGGAACGCGTGCATGGCATCACCGGCATCGACCCGTGGTTTATCGACCGCATCGCCGACATGATGGCCGTGCGCGAGCAGATCCGCGGCCTTCGCGTAGAGGACATCGATGCCGACTCCATGCGCCTGCTCAAGCAGTACGGCACGTCCGATGCGGAAATCGCCATGCTCACCGGCAGCGATGAGCGCTTTGTTCGCGCGTACCGCAAGGGGCAGGGCGTAGTGCCTAGCATGAAGACCGTCGATACCTGCGCGGCGGAGTTTTCCAGCGCTACCCAGTACCACTACAAAACCTATGAGAACCTGGTCCGCCCCGGTATGGATGCCAAGAAGGGCGTTGCCGCTGACGAGGTAGCTCCCTGCGACAAGCCCAAGGCGATGATCCTGGGTGCCGGCCCCAACCGTATTGGCCAGGGTATCGAGTTCGATTACTGCTGCGTGCACGCAAGCTACGCGCTGGCGGCCCAGGGGTATGAGACCATCATGGTCAACTGCAATCCGGAGACCGTCTCCACCGACTATGACACGTCTGATCGCTTGTACTTCGAGCCGCTCACCTACGAGGACGTTATGGACGTCATCGACGTGGAGCGCCCGGACGGCGTGGTGGTGACCCTGGGTGGGCAGACGCCGCTCAAGCTTGCCCGCCTGCTGGTCGAGTCCGGCGTCAGGGTAATGGGGACCCAGCCCGACGCCATCGATTTGGCCGAGGATCGCGAGCGCTTCAGCGCCGTGCTGGATAACCTTGGCATCATGTACCCGCCCGCGGGCATGGCGACCTCGTTTGAGGAGGCGGAGCAGGTCGCGGCGCGCATTGGCTACCCGCTGCTGGTGCGTCCCAGCTACGTGCTGGGCGGCCGCGGCATGATGATCGCCTACGATTCCACGCACCTGCGCGAATACATGGCAGAAGCCACGCGTATCTCGCCTGACTATCCGGTCTACCTGGACCGCTTCTTGGAGGGCGCCATCGAATCCGACGTCGATGCCCTGTGCGACGGCGAAGAGGTCTACATCGGCGGCATTCTGGAGCACATCGAGGAGGCCGGCATCCACTCCGGCGACTCGGCTACGTGCATCCCGCCCTTCTCGTTCTCAAGCTCGCTGCAGGACAAGCTGCGCGACACCACGCGTCGCATTGCCCTGGCTTTGGGCGTGCGCGGCCTGGTAAACGTGCAGTACGCCATCAAGGGCGAGACCGTCTATGTTATCGAGGCCAATCCCCGTGCCAGCCGCACGGTGCCCTTTATCTCCAAGGCTACCGGCGTGCCGCTGGCCAAGGCCGCCGCGCGCATTATGGCGGGCGAGAAGATCGCAGATCTCAACCTGCCGTCTGATGAGCGCGATATGGACTGGTTCTGCATGAAGGAAGCCGTCATGCCCTGGGGCCGCTTCCCCGGCGCCGAGGTTGTGCTTGGTCCGGAGATGAAGTCCACGGGCGAGGTCATGGGCATTTCTCGCAGCTACCCGCAGGCATACGCCAAGACGCAGCTGGCTATCGACTACCGCCTGCCCACGCCGGAGGACGGCAAGGTCTTTATCTCTGTGTGCGACCGCGACAAGCGCCATATTCTGTCCGTGGCGCGCATCCTGCACTACCTGGGCTTCAAGATTTGCTCTACGCAAGGAACGGCGCGCGTGCTTCGCGGCGGCAACGTCCGCTGCGAAGTGGTCGAGAAGATCAGCGGCGCTCATCCCAACGTGGGCGACATGGTCGCCAACGGCGAGATCGCGTTCATGATCAACATCCCTTACGGACCCGGCTCGCGCGGCGACGGTTACCTGCTGCGCACCGAGGCGGTTCGCCGCGGCGTCACCTGCGTGACCGCGCTTTCCGCCGCCAACGCGTTTGTGGCCGCTCTTGAGGCCGAGCGCGAGAGCCGTCTGGGCGAGGTTGAGGACGATGGCATGAACGTCATCGCGCTGCAGGATTTGCCCCAGAACGAGCTGTAAGTAGCACTTGATGGCCATCCGCACGGGTGGCTTGTAGACTCCTACAACAAAGCCCCTGTTTTCCAGATGCTTCTTCAACATTTGGGAGGCGGGGGCTTTTCGCATGCTCTCGAACGAATGAATGAAAAAGCCCGGTCACCCCATGTCGAGGGATGGCCGGGCCTAGTTATCGTCCAAAAAACGCTACTGAGCGTCTTGCGGCACAGGTGAATCCACGCGGCTGGAGGAATCCGGGTGGATGGTCATGGTTTGGAAGCGGTGCGCCATGTACTCGTTATCAAAGTGCTGGGCGTAGAACTCTTCAACGGGGGAGCTGGGCGCCAGTCCACTTTCGCGGCAGAACCAGCAGTCCAGCGACTGCAGCGTCATAACGCCGTTGACCAGCATAAGAACGGTGACAACGGTGGTAAGCGAGTAGCGCATCTTCCAGGGGATGAGGTTGATGACCTTGAGCAGGCGCGGCAGGCATAGCTTGATCCAGAACAGGCCCAGTATGCCCCACATAATCATGAAGGGGGTAGAGGTGCGCCCGTGGAAGAAGATCGCCATGGGGTCTGGTATGCCGGGCAAGAGCTCGTAGGAGTAACTCCATGCGATGGCGCCAAAAGAGGTTTGCATCCACCAGCTCACCGCGGCTTCGAACACGCCGCCAATGACGGCGCTAACCAAGAAGATGATGAGGAAGTTCTTTTTATAGAAGCGGTTGAGGGCCACCGTAAGAAGTACGGCGCCAAAGCCGTAGATGGGGCTAAAGGGACCAAAGAGCAGGCCCGCGCGGTCCTGGTAGACGCCGGGGTCAACCCAAACCATATGGAAGATGATCTCGATAATAAGGCCTAGCACGCAGCAGACCATAAAGACCCAAAAGAGGTTGAAGAAGTTGAGTTTGATGTAGCCCCCGCCAGTGAGGTCTCGACCAAGCATGCCTTTTTCTGCTGCCTCGCGGTCTTCAAGGTCGCGCAGGCGGCGCTGTAGGTCGCGCTCTTCGTGCAGGGTGGGGTCGATGGTGGCCGACAGGGCCGTGAGGATGGCGAGCTGAATGGCGGGGCGAATAAGGTGCACGCCGATACCCTGCAGCATGACGTCGATAAGAATCTGGCCGATGGTCATGACGATGAGCGCATACGCCCAGCGTCCCGCATCGCGGCGATAGCTCTTGATGAGCGTCCAACCAAAAAGGATGAGGGCGACCGAGGCGACGAAAGCCAAGATGGAGCCTATGACCGTCATGCTCACCGTAAGCGTGAGGTCCGTGCCCATGAGAACGTCTTCTTGGCCGATGACCAGGCGATAGACCATGATGCCAAAGTAGGCACCCATAAGCGGTAGCGAAATGATGCCGTCCAGCGCGCACAGGGCACCGTAGACACGGACGATGAGGGGAATGGTTTTTAGCTGCTCGGCGGTAGGGGTCTTGGGGTTGAGATCGTTGCCCGGCAGGCCGTAGTCTGTCCGCGCGGCTTCGATGGAGTCGCTCGAGGTGCTCACAGAGGTGCTCCTTGTTTTGATGCGATGATTGATAACTCGAGGGATTTTACCCGTTTTGCATAGCGCGTACTCTACATTTGGCCTTGCCTGTGGGGTGGAATGCATCCCGTACGCTGTTGGAAGGGTGCCAGTCGGTATACTGAAGGGGTTGAAGAAGCTGTCTATCGACACCGTCTATTGGGAGGCACCATGGCCGAGAATACCGAGAAGACCCCGCTTGTTGGAATCATCATGGGCTCTAAGTCCGATCTGCCCGTTATGGAGGGCTGCACCGCTGAGCTGGAGCGCCTGGGCGTTCCCTACGAGCTGGTCATCGCCAGCGCGCACCGCACGCCGGACAAAGTTCACGAATGGGCGGAGACCGCGGCCGACCGCGGCATCAAGGTGATTGTCGCCGCCGCCGGCAAGGCCGCGCACCTGGGCGGCGTGGTCGCCGCCTTTACCCCGCTGCCGGTTGTGGGCGTTCCCATGAAGACGAGCGATTTGGGCGGTATGGACTCCCTGCTTTCCATGGTGCAGATGCCCTCTGGCGTGCCCGTTGCCTGCGTTGCCATCAATGGAGCCAAGAACGCGGCCATCTACGCCACGCAGATTCTGGGTGCTACCATGCCCGAGTATCGCGAGGCGATCGTTGACCTCAAAAACGAGATGGCTCAGGCCTAGCATTCTCGCCCTCTGTAAGCGCGGTGCATCAGCGATGGTGCGCTGCGCTTTTTGCATGATAGGGAGACCTTACGTATGGCAGAAAACAACCAGCGCGACGTCGACCGCCTTGTTGCGGATCTTAGCGTATCGAGTACCCGCTCCAGCCGTGTCCGCATGGTTCCTGCAGGCGGGCACTTTGCCCAGGGCGATGGGGCCGCTGCGCCCGCGCCCACCACGGTTGGCGGCGCCGCTGCCGGTAGGCGTTTTCGCCAGCGCACCGCTATGGACGAGGAAGAGCCGCGGCCTGCCGGTGCGCGTTTTGCCGATTCACGGCCTGCTGGCGCCCGTTTTGCATCCGCCCATGTGGACGAGGGCCATGTGGACGATGGCCGGCCGCAGGTTACCCGTCCTGCCGGTAGCAGGTTCTCATCTTCAAGCGGCGCATTCGGTCCCGTGTCTTCGCGCGTGCCCGCTGTCCCCAAGCACGGTGCCCCTGAAAAGCCGGACGCCGCCTCCGTCACCACCGCGGCGATCGACATCTCCGACTCCCATGCGGCGACCGAGCCTTTGTCCCATGGATCAGAGGTCCTTGCCGCGCCCAAGCCCGCCGACACCGCAGAGTTCACAGCGGCCGCAACCGCGGCCGCTGCCACGCGTTCGCAAGCTCCCGCAGCGGAGCCTTCCGCGCGCGCCCTGGGCGGTGCGGCGACGCTTGCAAGCGGGGCGACGCCGTTGGCACCGGCGTATTCCAAGCGATCCTCGTTCCATGCGCCTGCAGTCAAAGGGGCCCGGCGGCAAGAAAAGAGGGGCGCGAAGGGCGCTGCGAACAATGGCGTGGCCGATAGTCGGGCCTCGTCCAAAAAGAAGGCGCCACGCGGCTGGCGCGATGTGCTGCCCGTGGTGCTGATTGTTGTCGGTGTGGTCCTGTTGCTGGCCGCCGCCTTTATCTTTGTGCGCGCACAACTGGGGTATCGCGAGGCACAGGCAACGTATGACCAGCTAGAGACCTATGTGGTGACCGATACCGCCGGTGATGACCTGCCAAGCGTGGATTTTGATGAGCTTGAGGCGATCAATCCTGATGTGGTGGGATGGATTTACGTGCCGGGCACGCCCATCAACTACCCGGTGGTGCAGACCACGGATAACACCACCTACCTGCGCAAGCTGTTCGACGGTACGCCCAATGGGTCTGGTACCGTATTCATGGACTGCGATGACACCGCGCCGGGCGGCATCGACCAGCAGACCACGCTGTATGGACACCATACGCAGGACGGCAAGATGTTCCGCGCCATCGATTACGCACTTGACCAGGATAAATTCGACCAGATCGATGCGGTCTACTACATGACGCGCGATGCCACCTACGTGTGCCGACCTCTCATGGATTGCTTGGTGGAGGACACCTTTACGGATGCGCGCATCGCTACGTTTGAGGACGAGGGTGCGTTCTCGAGCTATCTGACTACGATGCGAGGCATGGCTAAGGCCGTGGCGGAAGATGTGGACGAGCGCCAGGCGAGTGCGGAAAACGTGCTGACCCTGGTGACGTGTTCTGGAGAAATCATCCCCCGCACCACCCGCGCCGCCATGGTGTGCACCATCGAGGAGCGGATTGATAGACTATAGCCGGTCAATAAAACTACTAACTCAATAGGTATATATCTGTTGGGAGGAACGGGAGGGAGAGCCATGGCTACCATGCCCTCGATCGATGAATGGCTGCGCGAGGCTAAACAGGACCCTGGTTTTCGCAACTGCGGCATGTACCTTGTGCATAACGGAACGGTGCGCGAGACGCCAAAAGCCAAGGCGCGCGGCATCGAGACCGACGGCGTCGCTGCGGGCGAGAAGGTTGGCGGCATGCATTTTGACTACGACGAGCAGCGCGTGCAGGCGGCCGTCGAGGAGGCGCGCGCCCTGCCCGGCATTGAATACGTGCGCGTGTGGCTGAACCGCGGCGAGCTTGAGCTTGGCGACGACATTATGCTGGTGCTCATTGGCGGCGATATTCGCCCCCGTGTGATCGATGCCCTGCAGTTGCTGGTGGGCACCATCAAGAACGAATGCGTGAGCGAGGTCGAGAAGCCCGCGTAGGCTTTAAGGCAACGGCGACGCCACCGAATAGGATGACGTCGCCGTTTTGGTTGCGCGATTAGGCGGGTTGGGCACCGCTCTACTTCTTGTTGCGGTTGAAGTTGATAAGGCAGCCGTCGAGGATGATCTGGCGCTCGTCCGCGGTAAGCGGGGCCATGTACAGGTCGATGGTGCCGCTTACCTGGCCGTTGCGGATGACGTGGCCCGCAAAGCGCTCCTCGCCCGCTTCCACGGCTTTGCGCACGCCGGGGATGAAGACGTAGTCACCCACCTCGAACTGAGGGACGTCATCGGACTGCAGCGGCAGCATGCCCCAGTTGATGACGTTGGAGCGATAGCGCTTGGTTGCGTACTGCTCAACGATGTTGGCCACGCCGCCCAGCACGCGCTGGCAGCTGGCGGCCTGCTCACGGGCGGAGCCGTCGCCGGGTTTCACGGCGTAGATCATGCTGCCCATCTCGGTGTTTCCAAGCGATGCCGCGGGCTCGACCTGCTGGGCGGCCGAAAACGCGTCGGCAACCTCGGCGGCAAGTTCGCCCTCAAGACGCTGCGACTCCACGGCGGCGAACGCCTTGGCGCGGCCCACGTACTCCGGGTCGCGGCGGGAGAGCGTGAACTCGGCCAAGCCAAGCGGGTTGGAGCGATAGGACGAGGTCTCGCCGGAGGGGATGAGCTCGTCGGTGGTGGTGACGGGGTCCATGATCTTGGAGCAGACCTGCATCAGCAGGTTTTCGCCCAAGGGCTCCATCTGCGGCCAGTCCTTGATGTTGGGGCCGTAGACCAGGGGGTCTTCCTTCTTGCCGCAGCCAAAGCCGCAGAACACGCGGTTGTTGTAAGAGGTGGCATCGAACTCGTGCTCGGGAACGTCGCCCCAGCAATCCAGCGCGTCGGCCCCGGTGAGAACGCCGCCTGCGGCAGCGGTGGCGGCGATGGAGCGGGCGTCCATCAGCGCCACGCCGGACATCTGGCCGTTACCGGGCTTGGAGCCCTCGCGGTTGGGGAAGTTGCGGGTGGTGTGACGCACGGACAGGCAGTTGTTTGCCGGCGTGTCGCCCGCGCCAAAGCAGGGGCCGCAGAACGCGGTGCGAACGATGGCGCCTGCCTGCATGAGGTCGTAGACGGCGCCCTTCTTGACCAGGTCCGCGAAGACCGGCTGGGATGAGGGGTAGACGGAGAGCGCGAACTCGCCGGAGCCGCAGCTCTTGCCGCGCAGCGCGTTGGCCGCCTCCATGACGTTGGTGTAGTTGCCGCCCGCGCAGCCGGCGATTACGCCCTGCTGCACGTGGATGCCGGCGGCGTCGACCTTGCTCATAAGATCCAGCGAACCTTCACGGCCGGCGATCTTGTCCGCCGCGCGCCCGACCTCCGCCAAGATGTCGCGCGGGTTGGCGTTGAGCTCGTCGATGGTGTAGACGTTACTGGGGTGGAAGGGCAGGGCGATCATGGGACGGATCTTGGAGAGGTCCACGCGCACGCAGCCGTCGTAGTAGGCGACGTGTGCCGGATCAAGCTGGCGGTAATCGTCCGCGCGTCCGTGGTCGGCAAGGTAGCGACGCGTGTCATCGTCCGTACGCCAAATGGAGGAGAGGCAGGTGGTCTCCGTGGTCATGACGTCCACGCCGTTGCGGAAGTCCGTGGTCATGGTCGCGACGCCGGGGCCCACAAACTCCATCACCTTGTTCTTGACGTAGCCGCAAGAGAAGACGGCGCCAATGATGGCGAGCGCCACGTCCTGCGGGCCAACAAAGGGCTGGCAGGAACCCTCAAGGTAGACGGCGACAACATCCGGGGTGGCAACGTCGTAGGTTTGACCCAGCAGCTGCTTTACCAGCTCGCCGCCGCCCTCGCCAATCGCCATGGTGCCCAGGGCGCCGTAGCGCGTGTGGGAGTCCGATCCCAGGATCATCTTGCCGCAGCCGGCCATCATCTCGCGCATGTACTGGTGGATAACGGCCATGTGCGGGGGTACGTAGATGCCGCCGTAGTGCTTTGCCGCGGAGAGGCCAAAGAGGTGGTCGTCCTCGTTGATGGTGCCGCCGACGGCGCACAGGGTGTTATGGCAGGTGGTGAGCACGTAGGGCATGGGGAACTTCTCAAGACCGCTCGCCTTGGCGGTTTGGACAATGCCCACGTAGGTGATGTCATGGCTGGTGAGGCAGTCGAAGGTGACCTTGAGGCGCGACTCGTCCCCGGAGGCGTTGTGGGCCTGCATGATGCCGTGGGCGATGGTGCCGCGGCGTGCTTCCTCGCGGTTGGGCACGCCGCCCGTAAGACCAATCAGTGCCTCATGGTCGTTCTGGGGTACAACGGTGGTGCCTTGTAGCAGGTAGACGCCGCCGTCATAAAGGGTTACGCCGTCCATGTCATCTCCTTGCGCATATCCTCGTCCGCACTTTATGCCGTATGTGTGCGGTCCGAATCGACAAAACAGTTGGTAGTCAATCATATAACGCGTTTTCGCAGCCCTTAAGCAGCCTTATGCGAATTAACGAAGATGAGCGTTTTTAGGCATGCGAGTTGCAGGGGGTACCTAAGGGACGGGTGCGTATAATAAATGGGTATTTCTCGTCCAAGAGGCAGACAGGGGAAGATATGTCTCAAGAAACCGTCCGCGCGGCCAATATGGCCGGGACCGTTACGAGTTGCGAAGTCGACGAGCAGCTTACCGATGAACTGAATGAGGAGTGCGGCATCTTTGGCGTATGGGCGCCCGATCGCGACGTCGCCCGCCTTACGTACTTTGGTCTGCGCGCTCTGCAGCACCGCGGCCAGGAATCAGCCGGTATCGCTTCCGGCGACGGCGGCACGGTGATGGTGCGTAAGGACCTTGGTTTGGTGAGCCATGTGTTCTCCAACGCCGATATCGACGCGCTTTCCGGCCAGCTTGCAATTGGTCACGTGCGCTACGGTACCGCCGGCGCCAAGAGCTGGGAAGCCTCGCAGCCCCACCTCTCCACCATTGGCGACGTCATTGTCGCGCTTGCCCACAACGGCACGCTGGTTAACACGGACGAGCTTCGTCGCCAGTTGATTGAGCTGGGCGTTCCCTTTAACTCCAATTCTGACTCCGAGGTAGCGGTCAAGTTGATCGGCTACTTTACCCAGGAGACCCACCACCTGCGCGAGGGCATTCGCAAGACCATGGAGCTCATCCGCGGTGGTTACGCCATGGCGCTGATCAACGAGGAGGCGCTCTACGCGTTCCGCGACCCCCATGGTATCCGCCCGTTGGTGCTGGGCCGTCTTACCAGCGACGAGGGCGTGGCCGCCGCCAACGCCGCCGCTGCAGCGTCCGCTCTGCCCAGCGACGCCAAATCTGCCGACGACCTGGTTGGTGACGAGGTCGTCGCCAGCGCCGCCGGTTGGGTTGTGACGTCTGAGACTTGCGCGCTCGATATCATTGGCGCCGAGTACGTGCGCGACATCCGTCCTGGCGAGATCCTGCGCATCTCCAAGGAAGGCCTGGTCTCCGAGCAGGGAGTGCCCGCGGCCGAGAAGACCGCTCACTGCATCTTTGAGCAGGTGTACTTTGCTCGTCCGGACTCCATCATGGACGGCAAGTCCATCTACGCCTGCCGCTATGATATGGGTCGCAAGCTGGCGCTCGAGTGCCCGGTCGAGGCTGATATGGTTATCGGCACGCCGGACTCCGGCCTGCCGTCTGCTGAGGGCTACGCCTTTGAGAGCGGCATTCCCTACGGCACCGGCCTGATCAAGAACCGCTACGTCGCCCGCACGTTCATCGAGCCCACGCAGGAGCTGCGCGCCATGGGCGTGCGCCTCAAGCTCAACCCGCTCAAAGACGTTATCGAGGGCAAGCGCATTGTGGTTGTGGACGATTCCATTGTCCGCGGAACCACTATGGTGCAGCTGGTTCGCATGTTGCGCCAGGCGGGCGCCAAAGAGATTCACGTGCGCATCAACAGCCCGGAGGACATCTGGCCGTGCTTCTACGGTGTGGACACCGGCGAGCAGAGCCAGCTGATCTCCGCCACCAAGACCGTGGACGAGATCTGCGAGTTCATCGGTGCGGATACCCTGGCGTTCCTCTCCGTTGACGCGCTGCTTGAGTGCGTACCCAAGGCGGGTTACTGCACCGCGTGCTTCACGGGCGAGTACCCCGTGGCTATTCCGGAGAGCTTTGGCCGCGACAAGTTTATCGAGGGCTACGAGCCCCGTCTGCTGTCCAAGCCCGAGGCCGTCACCGGCCACTGCGTTGTCGATAAGGCGGATGACCGCAGCTGGGAAGAGGAACATCCCGAGGCGTAGGCGCGGCTAAACTGACTTTTAGGGCGTAGGCAAGATATGTTGTCCACGCCCTTTTTTGTTTTTGGAGAGGGCTGGGGCTACGAATATGCATCGAGCCCTTTTGCGACCTGCGTGTTCTTGGGGGAGTATCCACGTGAAAACGAAGGTGAAAAACCGTCTCTTGTCGGGATGGTCAATGAGTGCCACGAGGTGGGTAAGGACGGGCTTGATCGCGGTTCAAACTGGTGTCCTGGTTTCCTCCAAGCGCCGCGCGATTGGTAGTCAGGTAGCTTAAGAGCTCTCGGCGGGCTATTCCCGCACGCAATCACTTCGCTTGCGTGGATACAAAACACTATAAACTGTTTGTTAGGCGACATTTGTTGATAGCTGTAGGTCCTCCCACGGTATCTTTCATTGCGAGCTTCGCCCCAAATAAGTCATGTATAAAAACCTGATCCCCACCTCGTGGCCCTCATTGACCAACCCGAAGCAGGGCGACTTGTTTTTGGCGTACAGAAAGCTCGATTCCATCTTCATTTTGAATGAGGGCCGGTCTGCAATTCGAAAAGCGGCGATTGTTCGTGCAGCTATCTATGTAATTAAGTAATGGGTTGCGAACTGGATGGCCCCCGCTTGCCGTTTACTCTCAAATCTGAGAGATATTCTGAGTGTAATGGGAACTATCTGAGAGATAATCTGAGAGTGGAAGGTCGATTCCGAGTGTTCTAAGAGAGGCGCTGGTAAATGCTGTTGTACACAGAGAGTATTCGCCCATGTTCGCTGGCGAGGCGGTGAGTGTCGATATTTATCCGAATAGGATAGAGGTGACAAATCCCGGAGGACTGTGGGGTGGAAAAACGCTAGAGACCCTGGCGGATGGCAGCTCACGGTGTCGAAACGCAAGGCTTATGAGCTTGATGGGCGCTGCTTCTTTGCGGCACGGTGCGGGCTATCTGGTGGAAAGCCAGGGCTCGGGTATCATCACCATGCTTCGAGAAATGGAAGAACATGGCTTGGATGCGCCTATATTTGTGGCGAAGTCGGATTCGTTCAAAGTCATTTTCAAGCGTCAGGAGATGCAGGTTTCCGCAAAACCATGTGAGCCGGCGGGGGCTTCGGGGTTTCCGCAGGTGTGCAAAGAACGGAATAGGGGACAGACGCAGCGTGCGCAAATGGATGTCGACGTGCAGGCGGACATGGAGATTGATTCTTGCGAAGCCATGCGTCCACGCGAGTTGCGCCAGCAGATTGTTGCTTCCATGTCTGACGGCGAGACGCGCGGAGCTCGGGAGTTGGCGAGCATGATGGGCGTTTCGCTGCCCAAGATTCGCTACGCGTTGGCACGGTTGGTGGACGAGGGCGAGTTGGTGCCAACCGCTGCAACCACTAATAGAAATAGAAAGTACAAGAAGGTAGAGGTCTAGCTGTTATCATGCTGAAGTAGGAATTCCCTGGGTTGAAAGGAACCTGACATGGCCGACACATCCAAGCACGTTACCTACGAGGACGCCGGCGTCGACACCGCCGAGGGCGCCCGCGCCGTCGATGCGATCAAGCAGATGGTCGCGGAGACCAATCGCCCCGAGGTAGTCGGCGGCATCGGCGGCTTTGGAGGACTGTTCTCCGCCGCGGCCCTGAAGGACATGGAGGACCCCATCCTCATCAGCGGTACCGACGGCGTGGGCACCAAGTTGGTCTTCGCCCAGCTGCTCGACCGTCATGAGACCGTGGGCCAGGACCTGGTCGCCATGTGCGTCAACGACATCCTCGCTTCCGGCGCCGAGCCCCTGTTCTTCCTCGATTACGTGGCGATCGGCCATATCGAGGCTTCCCAGATGGCCAAGATCGTCAAGGGCGTGGCGGATGGCTGCAAGCTCGCCGGCTGCGCGCTGGTGGGTGGCGAGATGGCCGAGCACCCCGGTGTCATGCGTCCCGATGACTACGACCTGGCGGGCTTTGCCGTGGGCGTCGTCGACCGCCCCAAGATGATCGACCCCGCCAACGTTCAAGCCGGCGACGTGATCCTGGGCCTGCCCTCCACGGGCGTCCATTCCAACGGCTATTCGCTGGTTCGCAAGGTCATTGGCGTCGACGGCATGGTTCCGGGCACCCCCGAGGCAGAGGCCAAGCGCGCCGAGCTCGAAGTGGTTCGTGAGGACCTGGGCGGCGTTTCTTTGGCAGACGCCCTGCTTGCCCCTACCCGCATCTACGTCAAGCCCGTTTTGGAGCTGCTGCGCGGCGGAGCCCCGGTGCATGCCCTGGCTCACATCACCGGCGGCGGCATCACCGAGAATCTCGACCGCGCCCTGCCCAAGAACGTCGATGCTTTGGTAAGCCGCGACGGCGACAAGATGGGCTGGTCCGTTCCTCCCGTCATCACCTACATCTCCCAGCAGGCCCAGCTCGCTCCCAACGAGGCGTGCAAGACCTTCAACATGGGCGTCGGCCTGTGCATCATCTGCGCTCCCGAGGACGAGGCCAACATCGTGGCCGCCCTCGAGAACATGGGCGAGCGCCCGTTCCGCGTGGGCACCTGCATCGAGGGCTCCGGCAAGGTGGTGTACACGGATGAGCAGTAGCGAGCTCACCGGCGCCGAGCTTGAGGCTGCCGGCATGCGCGAGATCGATAGCGCTGTCGCCACATCGCGCGCCGCGCAGGATGCGCTCGATAACAATGCCCTTCAGCAGGCCATTCGCGAGCGCCGTGCAGCGGGCGACGCCGCTCCCCTCAAGCTGGGCGTGCTTATCTCCGGTTCCGGCACCAACCTGCAGGCCATCATCGACCGCATCGCCGACGGAACGCTCAACGCGAGCGTGGAGTTGGTGGTTTCCAGCCGTCCGTCCGCCAAGGGTTTGCAGCGCGCCGAGAAGGCGGGCATCCAGACGCTGACGCTTTCCAAGGATGTTTACGCAGACCCGCTGGCAGCCGATGAGGTTATCGCCTTCGAGCTGTTAAAGCATCAGGTCGATTACGTTGTTATGGCGGGTTACATGCGCATGGTGCACGCACCTCTGCTCCAACTGTTCAAGAACCGCGTGGTCAACATCCACCCCGCACTGCTGCCCAGCTTCCAGGGCGCCCACGGCATCCAGGATGCATACGATCGCGGCGTTAAGGTGACGGGCGTGACCGTGCACTTCGCCAACGAGGTTTACGACCAGGGTCCCATCATCGCCCAGGAGACCGTGCGCATCGAGGAAGGCATGAGCGTGGATGAGCTCGAGGCCAATATCCATGCTGTGGAGCACGTGCTGTATCCGCAGGTGGTCGGATTGCTTTCCGCCGGCCGCGTGCATGTCGATGAGGACAACCGCGTTCAGATTCTGCCCGAGTAGCTTCTCCTGTTTCTTGCGCGCCCCGAGCGATAACAAAAAAGCGATTTTTCTGCGCCCCGTTCAATTAGGATGGGGCGCATTGTTGTTCAAGGCGCATCCATCTTTCCATACAACGCAAAACGCCGTCTGTCAGGGTTTTCGGGATGTGGGGGCGAGCGGATTTTTGCCGATAGCCAAGACAAAATGAGAAACCTCGGCGGCGCTCTGTAGAAATACTGCAGAAATAGTGCTTGCGCAGGATGGATATGCGACAATCTCTGTTTACGTGCGTCGCTAAAAGAAAGCGGTTCCATGCGAACCGTTTGATCGACCGTGGCGCATTGGCAAGTAATCGCGTATTCCGCCCTTAGGAAAGGGATTCGCCCATGGTGATGAAGAAGAACATGAAGATCAAGCGCGAGGAGAAGGAAGCTCCCAAGCCCACCAAGGCCGAGCGCAAGAAAGAGGCCAAGTCCAAGCTTACCAAGACCGGTAAGATCATCCTGGTCGCGATCGGCGTCGCAGCCATGCTGCTCTCCGTGACCGCTATGGCTTGCTCCGGCATCCTCAGCCAGGCAAAGTCGACTGAAGAGTATCATCTCACCGGTGGCGTTGCCGCCACAATCGATGGCACCAACATTACCGAGGACACCGTCACCAAGCAGATCATGAGCACTCGCACCTCCGGCGGCTATGACGATGATGCCGCATGGGCAAGCTATCTCAAGGGCCAGGGCAAGACGCCCGAGTCCCTGCGCGAGGAGACCATCCGCTCGCTCGCAGGCAACTACCTGCTGTCCAAGGCGGTCAAGGAGTACAACATCACCGTCTCTGACGATGACGTGAACGAGTCCTTCGAGAACGCCGCCTCCAGCTACGGTGGCACCGAGGCCATGATGAGCCTGCTGAGCCAGATGGGCTATACCGAGGATTCCTACAAGGAACAGATCAAGAGCAGCCTTGAGCAGCAGAAGTTGAAAGAAGAAGTTGCTCCCGAGAAGGAGCCCACGGACGATGAGGTCTTGACCTACTTCAACGACAACGTTTCCACCTACAACGACGCCCGTCGTTCCTCCAACCTCCTGATCAAGGTTGATTCGGACGCTTCCGATGAGGATAAGGAGAAGGCAAAGGCCACCGCGCAGGAGGCTCTGGACAAGATCAACTCTGGCGAACTCTCCTTCGAGGACGCTGTCGAGGAGTATTCCGAGGACATCGGTTCCAAGGACGATGGCGGTGACGTGGGCTGGGACAAGCTCACCAGCTTTGTCACCGAGTATCAGGATGCTCTGAGCGCCCTGTCCAAGGATCAGATCAGCGGCATCGTCGAGACCACCTACGGCTATCACATCATCAAGTGCACCGACTACTTCCATGTGGACGAGAAGGCCGATTCCATCGATCAGATTCCCGCCGAGATCAAGGACGCGATCGTCTCGAGCCTCAAGAGCTCCCAGGTTGACGAGGACTACAGCGCTTGGCTTGAGGAGTACATCGACAAGAACGATTTCAAGATCAACGCCATGCCGGCAGACGTTCCCTATAATGTGGACATGAACGCTGCTGATTCAAGCGACGCCGACAGCAGCGATGACTCTAGCAGCGATGCTGATGCCAATAGCGGTTCGGCCGAGTAAAACCGCTCACGTCGTCGAGCCTTGTTGCACAAGATCGGTTGATACGTAGAACGTGCGCCGCGTCCTGCTCAGTGCGGGCCGCGGCGTTTTTACAAGCGCCTCCGCGCGCGAGATTGGAGAGACATGACTAACGAAGAGCTGCATGCGCAGATGGTCGCGGCGATGAAGGCCAAGGACAAGACCCGTCTGTCCATCATTCGCCAGGTTATGGCCGAGGTTAAGAACATCGAGGTCAACGAGCGTCGCGATGTTACCGAGGAAGACGTCAACAGCATGATCAAGCGCCTGATCAAGCAGACCAGCGAGACGCTTGAGATGTCCAAGCAGGCCGGCAACAACCAGGAGCGCACCGACGTCCTGACCCAGCAGGTCGAGATCCTCGAGTCCCTGCTGCCCGAGCAGGTAAGCGGCGATGCCCTGGTTGCCCTGATCGAAAAGACCATCGCCGAGGTCGGTGCCGAGTCCCGCAAGGACATGGGTCGCGTCATGGGCGCCCTTAACGCTGCTACCGGTGGAAACTTCGACAAGGCTGCTGCCGCCAAGGAGGTTGGCGCTCGCTTGTCCTAAGCGTTTCTTGGACGAGGAAACGGGGCCGTTCGCATTTCAAGCCCAGGTGTGTTCGGTGCGCATCGCGCACTTCGAGGCATCGGAGCTTGGGGGCGGGCGGCCCCTTCTTGTTGGGGCTCGGTTGCGGGGCTGCATAGTTTCAAGGTTGTTCACAGAGCCACATGAGGCGTCGGCACCAAGGTTATCTGTGGTGAAACCTGCGGTTTCTTCATGGGACTGCTGGCGCAGTATGGATAATGCACCCTACAATAGGGAATAGACTATGGACAAATCCAACTAATTGCCTGGTTAGTATTGGATAATCTACGCGCTGTACTCTAAAGGGCTTTCGTAAAGGATAGGTTACCAGGCCGTTGCAAAGCCTTAACCGCACTAAACGTGCAGGAGATACATTAGTAGAATAAAGCACAGCCAAACGCTCGGTCCTCGAGCGTTGCATTGGCAGTATGGAGGGGGAAACATCTATGGCCGATATGATTCAGATCAAAGGCTTGAACAAGTACTTTGGCGACCTGCATGTCCTCAAGGACGTTAACCTCAACGTCAAGGAGGGCGAGAAGCTGGTCATCATCGGTCCGTCCGGCTCCGGCAAGTCCACGCTCATTCGCTGCGTCGACTTCCTTGAGGAGCCCACTACCGGCGAGGTGGTCATCGACGGCACCGTGCTTACCAAGAAGAACCACCTGGAGATGGCTCGTAAGTACAGCTCCATGGTGTTCCAGCAGTTCAACCTGTATCCCAACATGACCGTGCTGGGCAATCTCACGTTGGCGCCCATCAAGCTCCAAAAGAAGAGCAAGGAGGAGGCCAACAAGATCGCCATGGCCGCCCTCGAGCGCGTCGGCCTGGCAAACAAGGCCGGCGAGTACCCCCAGAACCTCTCCGGTGGCCAGCAGCAGCGCGTCGCCATCGCCCGCGCCCTTTGCACCAAGCAGCCCATCATCCTCTTCGACGAGCCCACCTCCGCTCTGGACCCCGAGATGGTCCAGGAGGTCCTCGACGTTATGATCGAGCTGGCGCAGGAGAACATCACCATGATGTGCGTCACGCATGAGATGGGCTTTGCCCGTCAGGTTGCCGACCGCGTCATCTTTATGGACGATGGCCAGATCCTGGAAGAGGGCACGCCCGACCACTTCTTCGAGAATCCGCAGAACCCTCGCTGCAAGGACTTCCTCGCCAAGATCCTGCACTAACCCGTGCAAGTTAATCGCACCCGAGTTCCACCAATAGTTATCAGTCGCATGCCGCCCGCGCGGCCGGCACGCGAGCGTAGTACCAATGGAAGGGGTACCACCATGGATATGAATCGTCGTCAGTTTATTCAGGTATTCGGTCTCGCCGCCCTGGGCATCGCCGGCGCCGGCTCCCTTGCCGGTTGCGGCGGCAACGCAAGCTCCGGTTCCTCTGACACGTCCTCCAAGCTCGAGGCAATCAAGAGCCGCGGCAAGCTTAAGGCCGGCGTTAAGAAGGACGTCATCGGTTACGGTTACCTCAATACCGCTACCAACGAGTACGAGGGTCTCGAGATCGACCTGTGCTACCAGATCGCCGCTGCCGTCCTGGGCGTCTCCTATGATGAGGCCAAGGAGCAGAAGCTGGTCGAGTTCACCGACGTCACGCCTAAGACCCGCGGTCCGCTGATCGACAACGACCAGCTCGACATCATTTGCGCTACCTACACCATCACCGACGAGCGCAAGAAGAGCTGGGACTTCTCCACGCCCTACCGCACCGACCACGTGGGCATCCTGGTCAAGAAGGCTGCCGGCATGAAGTCCATGGCCGACCTCGACGGCAAGATCATCGGCGTCTCTCAGGGTTCTACCACCAAGGACCTTGTCAGCGAGATGCTCAAGGACCAGGGCGTCGACGCCACCCCCAGCTTCCAGGAGTTCCCGGACTACCCGTCCATCAAGAGCGCCCTGGACGCCGGCAACATCGACGCGTTCGCCATGGACCGCTCCACCCTCAAGGCCTACACCACCGAAGACTGCGAGCTGCTCCAGCCCGAGATCGAGTTTGGCGCCCAGGACTACGGTATCGCTACCAAGAAGGGTTCCGACCTTTCCAAGACCGTCGACGATACCGTCAACGAGCTGCTTGAGAACGGCTGGCTGGACGAAGAGATCAAGGCTTGGGACCTGCTCTAATTAGATTATTTGGACGAGGAGCCCTTGCCGCGCATCGCATATGACGGCACGTCCGCCGTGATTTCGGCGCGTCCGCAATCTCCTCGTCCGCAAACACGGTGCGCCCGGGTGGAGCCATCTGCCCGGGCGCTCAGTACGATAATGGCACGTTGGAAGGATCTATATGCTAGAGGGACTCCTCGATCCCGCACGATGGGAGTTGACGCTGGCCGAAAGCGGTCCGCTGTGGGAGGGCTTTGCCTTTACCCTGCAGGTGGTCATCGCCGGCCTGCTGCTCTCCCTTGTGTTGGGAACCATCTTGGGCGTGTTCTCCACCACGCGCTCGCGCATCCTGCGCGCAATCAGCCGCGTGTACGTTGAGTTCTACCAGAACACCCCGCTGCCGGTGCAGGTGTTCTTCATGTACATGGCCGGCCCGCAGATCCTGCAGGCCATCACCGGCGCCGCCATGCCCGTGCGCATTCCCGCGTTTGTCCTGGGCTTCATGGGCGTGGGCCTGTACCACGCGGCATACATCGCCGAGGTCATCCGCACCGGTATCGAAGCAGTTCCGCGTGGACAGATGGAAGCGGCGCTGTCGCAGGGCTTCACCCGCGTGCAGGCGTACCGCTACGTGATCTTGCCCCAGACGTTCAAGATCATCCTGCCGCCGCTGTGCAACCAGGCGCTCAACCTGGTTAAGAACAGCTCCGTCCTGGCGCTCATCGCCGGCGGCGACCTTATGTACAACGCGGACAACTTTGTTTCCACGTACGGCTACCTGCAGGGCTACATCCTGTGCTGCTTCATGTACTTCATCATCTGCTTCCCGCTGGCAATTCTTGTCCAGTACCTGGAGCGCCGCTCCAAGCAGCGCCCGCGCGCCAAGGTGATTCCCGGCATTACGCCCGATCCTGCAAAGGAGGCGTAATCCATGGAACTGTTCAACGCCGCCAACATGACGTTCATCATGAACGGTTTCTTCAAGACCATTCAGATATCCGTTCTCGCTATCATCTTCTCGCTCATCCTGGGCACCATCCTGGCCATGGTCAAGCAGTACTGCACCGGCAAGCTGCGTCCCTTGTCTTGGATAGTCAGCGCCTACATCGAGCTGTTCCGCTGCACCCCCAACCTGCTGTGGATCCTCTTTATCTACTTCACGGTCAAGGGCTCAGACGTCTTCACCTCCGTCCTGGCATTCACCATCTTCACCTCTGCCGTCATGGCAGAGATCGTCCGCGGCGGATTCAACTCCATTCCCGCCAGCCAGTTTGAGGCAGCGCGCAGCCAGGGTTTTGGCTTCTTCGCCACCATGCGCTACATCATCTTGCCTCAGACGTTCAAGACCATCATCCCGGCGCTCTTCAGCCAGTGCACCACGGTGATCAAGGACAGCTCGTATCTGGCCGGTGTCAACGTGGCCGAGTTCATGTACACCACCAAGGTTGTTATGGCGCAGACCACCAACTTGGGCCAGGTGCTCATGCTCTACGGTTTTGTGTTCGCGCTGTACTTCGCCCTCAACTTCAGCATCTCGCTGCTGGTGCGCGCATACCAGCGTCGCGTGGTCGCTGCATAGCCGTAATATCGGCATAGTTCTCTTCACGGGCGCGGACGATGAGCCACTGGGCAATCGCTTCGCGCCCGCTTCGTAAAATGCGCTAGACTCGATGTGGACGAGAAGCCATTTAGGCAAGCGTCCAGCAGGGTACTTGTACGCTCACTATCTAAGGAGCTTTCCATGGGACTCATCAAGCAGGCAATCGAGGCGCGTGTGGCCGCTGAGGCTGCGGAGCGCGCGGGCCAACCCGTCGTTATCACCATCGCTCGCGACTTTGGCGCAGAGGGACATGAGATAGGCAAGATGCTGTCCACCCTGCTGGGCATTCCGCTGTATGACAACGAGCTGCTGGTGCATTCCGCCATGCGCACGGGCGAGTCCGTTGATAAGATGGCCGCTTATGACGAGCGCATGGCTGCCGAGTTCATGGCGTTTCTGCCCGATCGTGTGGATTCGCGCACGCTGTCCGACAAGCTGTTCCGCAGCATGTCACAGGTAATCTTGGATCTGGGTGCCACCCAAAGCTGCATTATCGAGGGCCGTCTGTCCGACTACCTGCTGCGCAACAACCCCAACCACATCGCCGTGCTGGTGACCGCTCCGTTCGACGAGCGCGTGGAGATCGTCCGCAAAAAGCGCGGCCTTAACAAGCGCGAGGGGGCCAAGCTGGTGCGTGAGATGCAGAAGGCGCGCGAGACCTTTTACAAGCGCTACTCTGCCGGCAAGTGGAAGATGACCGACGGCAAGGACATTGTGGTCAACCGCGCCAAGCTGGGCCGCCAGGGTTGCGTGGACGTGATCGCCGCTGCCTACAACGCCAAGCTGCGCGAGCTGGGCATCTATGAGGAGGAGGTCGCCCGCGTTGCCGAGGAGGCCGCAGCCGCCGCTCCGCTCAACGTTGAGGCAACGGTTGAGGACGCCGTTGCGTCCAGGTAGGCTTTGGACAAGGCTTCTCAGAAGCGATCAACTTCTCAGTAGCGATTTTTAATGCTGTCCAGCACAAAGCGGTTTAAGTACAGGCTGAACAAGCAGGCTTCAAGGCGCGTTCGCAATAGCGGACGCGCCTTTTCTTATAGTGCTTGCTTTTCTAGCCGTCTAGGATACAGGCGGTGAATTAGGGCACTTGCCACCCCGTTTCAACCTCCATGTCTGCTTCTTCTAGGAAGGAGTGGAGCGATGGGAAATGGTCCAAGATCGCAAGGCCGCTCTGCCATCCAGTGATAACCGGAACACGGTTCCATGTGATGGCATAAACCTCCCGTTGTTCCGTTTCCAGGCTGTTGGATTTTACTCTTATCGCTATTAGGCCAAGTTGGATACGTCGGACTCGTCCCGTGACTCCCAGAAGTCCCAGAACGGCTGGGGTTCCTCCTCGAGGTCCCGGCGCGTCGACACGTACGAGCCGTTCGCCACGTGGGAGCGAAGCATCGCCTCCCGCGAGGCGTCCGACCGACTGGCATGCTCCTCCCAGCAGAACCACCACAGGTACCTCTGCAGGCGCCGGGTCGAGACGCCCCTGAACCTCCAGAGGAACCCCCGCAGCCGCTCGTGCAGCGCGTTGACCATGCCGAGCTCGTCCTCGCCGGCGTCGGCCGCGCCGTAGCGGTTGCGCGACGCCGCGCCCGCCTCGGCGAGCGGCGCGGCGTACGAGGAGTGCATGTCGGTGGACACCTCCGAGCCCGTCACGCACGCGGGCGCCAGCCCCGCGCGGATCTGCTCGGCGCCGGGGCGGCCGCGCGCGGCCAGGACCGCGGTGCAGTCGCCCAGGTCGTTGACGACGGCGACGACGGCGACCTTCAGCGACGATATGCCGCGGGAGCGCGCCCCGTGCCCGTTCGCGTGCGGCCCCCTCGGCATCCCCGAGCGCCTGCCCGAGAACGACTCGTTCAGGTACAGCTCGTCGGCCTGCGCGGACACCCCGTCGCCGCCGCGCATCGGCTGGAGCTGCGAGCGCATCGCCTCGAGGACCCTCATCCGCATGAACCAGCTGGTCTTGACGCACACGCCGCAGCGCGCGGCGGGGCGCGCCAGGCTCTCGCCGGCGGCCATCCCCTCGACGTAGGACGCCCAGGTGGCGGCGGGGAGCTTGGAGAGCGCGAGCACGCGCCCGGTCGACGCCGAGAACGACCTCCCGCAGCCGCGGCACAGTCAGCGCTGGGAGCCGCCGGCCAGCGCCGACAGGATCGCGGCCTTCAGGTCGGCGACGAGCCTCTCCATGCCCTCGACGCTCAGGGACCGTGCCCCCTGTAGTATCATGCCGTACAACGCGCGCTCCTTCTCCGATGGGTTTGTCTGGCGACTTCCATCTTAGAGGGGCGCGCGGACACGTTTAAGGGGTCACCCGTATCCAACTTGGTCTAATAGCGGTATGACTTTTTGCGGGCGGCGGCGACCATGCCGCCGCCCAGCTCAAGAGCGTCTGCTATTTTTGGCCTTCAGTTGGACTTGGCTCTGCTGAAATCGAGCTTCATGTACAGCGTTTTGCTGTTTTTAAGGTTCAGTTGGACTTGAACATACTGAAATCGACCTTCAGTTGGACTTGAACAATCCAGCGTTAGGTTCACTCTTATAAACCCGCAGGTAGACGGGTTGCGAAGTCAGGCACCTTAAATTAGCAACTCCAACTGAAGGCCGATTTTAGCAGTTGAGTCGAAATGAAGCTCGATTTCAGCAGGGCCCAAGTCCAACTGAAGCGCGATTTCAGCAATTTAGTCCAACTGAAGGCCGATTTCAGTAAATCGACTGGTGCCCAACTCCAACTGAAGGTCGATTTCAGCAGTTCCAACTCCAACTAAACCGCGATTTTAGTAAATCGAGCGGGCTGAGCGAGTAGGCGGGTCGAGCATCTCGGTAGGATGTTTTGCCCGTAGTGCGGGACGGGCAGTAGGCACTATACGGTCGCGCATCGCAGCTATATGGCCCTCGCATCGGAGGTGAGCTCGCACAAAGGGACCCCACGGGAGCCTCTCCAAAGAGCGCAAGCACAAGAGCACCTAAACATGCGCGTATAACCACGCACGCTAGACCGCGCACGCAAACGCATGCGTGCAAAAACGCCCGCTGGCTCGATTGTGAACCAGCGGGCGTTATGCGTTGGCGGCTAGCGTGTGGCAGGTGAGTCGCAGGTGCCTGGCGCTAGCCGTTGCATGCGGGCGCGAAGGGGCGCGCGGCGATTACTCGCCCAGCAGCTCCTTCTTGATGGAGGCAGCGGCCTTCTTGCCAGCGCCCATGGCGAGGATGACGGTTGCGGCACCGGTGACGATGTCGCCGCCAGCCCAAACCTTGGGGTTGGAGGTGCGGCCGTCCTCGTCCGCCTCGATGAGACCCCAGCGGTTGAGCTTGACGTCAGCGCACAGCTCGGCGAAGGGGTTGGCGCGCGTACCGATAGCGGTGATAGCGACGTCACAGGGGATGGCGAACTCGGAGTTCTGAACGGGGATGGGGCGGCGACGACCGGAGGCGTCGGGCTCGCCCAGCTCCATGCGCTCGAGCTCGATGGTGGAAACAAAGCCATCGGGGCCGGGCAGGAAGCGCAGCGGGCTCGAGAGCTCGAGGATCTTGACGCCCTCTTCCTTAGCATGGTGCACCTCGGCCAGGCGCGCGGGCATCTCGGCCTCGGTACGGCGGTAGGCCAGGGTAACGCTCTGGGCGCCCAGGCGCAGGGCGGTACGGGCGGCGTCCATAGCGACGTTGCCGCCACCGAAGACTACTACGTCGCGGCCGTGGCGAATGGGCGTGTCATAGACCGGGAAGTCATAGGCATGCATAAGGTTGGTACGGGTGAGGTACTCGTTTGCGCAGTACACGCCGGGCAGGTTCTCGCCCGGGACGTGCAGGAAGCGCGGCAGGCCAGCGCCCACAGCGAGGTACAGGGCGTCAAAGCCCTCTTCCTCGAACAGCTCGTCGGCGTCGAACAGGCGGCCGGCGACGGAGTTGTACTCGAACTTTACGCCCAGCTGCTCCAGACCGTCGATCTCGCGCTTAACGATCTTCTTGGGCAGACGGAACTCGGGGATGCCGTAGGTAAGCACGCCGCCGCCGGTGAAGAACGCCTCGAAGACGGTGACGTCGAAGCCCTCGCGAGCAAGCTCGCCGGCGCAGGCGATGCCGGACGGGCCGGAGCCAACGATGGCGACCTTCTTGCCGCATTTGGGCTTGCAGACGGGTGCGCGGCCAACCTCGGAGGCCATGTCGCCAACCATGCGCTCCAGCTGGCCGATAGCGACCGCCTCGCCCTTACGGCCCAGGATGCACTTACCCTCGCACTGGTTCTCCTGCGGGCACACGCGACCGCAGACGGACGGCAGCAGGTTGTCGCCCTTGATGGCCTCGAGCGCGCCGCCCCAGTCCTCTTCGCGGATCTTGCGGATGAAGCCCGGGATGTTAACGCCTACGGGGCAGCCCTCCATGCACAGGGGCTTCTTGCAGTCGAGGCAGCGGTTGGCCTCGGCGATGGCGTCTTCCTTGGTAAAGCCCGTGTCGACGGGGCGGAAATCGCATGCGCGCTCAGCGGCCGGCTCCTCGTTGGGGGCGGTACGGGGGGCGCCGATGTTGGGGCGATACTTTACTTCCTGTGGCATGCGCAGTCCTCCTTGTGACGCGTAGTGGACTCGGCCTCTTCGGTGCGGTAGCTGGCCTGGCGATGAGCAAGGTCATCCCAGTCAACGGCGCTTGCATCGAAGTCGGGGCCGTCGACGCAAGCGAACTTGGTCTCGCCGTTGACCTCGACGCGGCAGCAGCCGCACATGCCGGTGCCGTCGACCATGATGGGGTTGAGGCTGGCGATGATGGGAATCTTGTGCTCGCGGCAGGTCTTGGCGGAGAACTTCATCATGGGAACGGGGCCAACGCAGAAGGCGTGGTCGATGGCATCGGTCTCGCACAGGCGTGCCAGGGGCAGGGTTACTACGCCCTTCTCGCCCATGGTGCCGTCATCCGTGGTGACGTACAGACCGGCCAGCGGCAGCGCGTCGAACTGCTCGTGCAGGATGACCAGGTCCTTGGTGCGGGCACCCATGATGACGTAGACGTTCTTGCCCTGCTCGCACAGCATGCGGGCAACGGGGTAGGCGATGGCCAGGCCAACGCCGCCGCCCACGACGGCAACAGAATCGCCCTCGATCTCCGTGGGCTTGCCCAGCGGTCCGGTGACGTCCTGGATGTAGTCGCCCTCATTGAGCTGGGAGAGGCACTCGGTGGTCTTTCCAACTACCATGAAGATGAACTCGATCCAGCCCTCCTCAGCGTTCCAGTTGGCGAACGTGAACGGCACGCGCTCGCCCGTCTCGTCGATGCGCACCATGAGGAACTGGCCGGCGTGAGCCTTCTTAGCCATCCTCGGGGCGTGGACGCGGAACTCGAAGACCTTCTCCGAGAACTGCGTCTTCTTCAGGATCTGAAACATAGAACCCCTCTCTACCTTCTGGAGATGCGAAAACAAGCGTTGCCGCATGCCCCAAATTGCAAACGAATGCATGGCTATGCGTGCTAGACGACAAACACGCATACAGCGTTTAGTATACCCCCTGGCGTAAGGGGGTTTGTATAGACCGTACAGACAAACCCGCCAACGCGACCACGCGAATCGGTGGGTGATGCTGCTGGCGGCATGCTGATCGGAGATGATGAAAATTGGAAGAACATGCCATATCTACCAAATTCCCCCTTCAAAAAACGTCATAAATAAGCAATAATGAGCACAGAATATGTGGGCGAACAGAAGTGATTGGGATTCTCGTCCACAGGGGGAGCCTGAAAAGGAGCCCATGGGAGAGAGGATGCAGTATGGACCAGACTACCGCCGCGCCGCTTGATTCCGCGGCAGCCGCCAAGGCGGCGTTTGCAAGCGTGGCTGACAAGCCGTTCCCAGATGACGTGTTTTGCGCGCCCCAGCTGCGCTGGGCCGTTATTGGTTGCGGCGTGATCGCCAACCAGATGGCGCAGTCGCTGGCGCTTGCCAGCCGCAAACTGGCGGGTGTTGCCAACCGCACGCAGGAGAAGGCTGTGGCTTTTGCCGAGCGCTATGGTGTTGAGCGCGTATACGAGTCGTGCGAAGAGCTTTACGCTGACCCTGATATCGACGCCATCTATATCACCACGCCGCACAACACGCATATCACCTACCTGCGCGATGCCTTGGCCGCGGGCAAGCACGTGCTGTGCGAGAAGTCTATCACGCTGAACTCCGCCGAGCTGGACGAGGCCCGCGCCATCGCCCGCGAGCACAATGTGGTGCTGATGGACGCTACCACCATTTTGCACATGCCTCTGTACCAGGAGCTGGTGCGCCGCGCTGACAGCGGCGAGTTTGGCGCCATGAACCTGGCGCAGATCAACTTTGGCAGCTACAAGGAGTACGGCGACCTCACCAACCGCTTCTACAACATCAACCTTGCCGGCGGCGCCATGCTGGATATTGGTGTGTACGCGCTCTCGATCGCCCGTCTGTTTATGGGCAGCGCGCCCACCGAGGTTGTGTCGCTGGCAAACCTTGCTTCAACCGGCGTGGACCAGACCAGCGGTTTTGTTACCCGTAACGCGGAGGGCCAGCTGGGCGTGTTTAGCCTAAGCCTGCACTCCAAGCAGCCCAAGCGCTCCGTCATCAGCTTCGACAAGTGCTATATCGAGGTGAGCGAGTACCCGCGCGCCGATACCGCGACCATTGTGTGGACGGAAGACGGTCGCCGCGAGACTGTGCAGGCGGGCGAGGAGGCCTACGCGCTGTGCTATGAGATGGCCGATCTTGAGGCCGCCGTTGCGGGTGACACCTCCAAGGCGGGGCTGATAGACATCGCCGCCGACGTGATGGACGTCATGACGCGTTTGCGCGCAGACTGGGGCGTTGTGTACCCGGAGGAGCGCTAGGCCATGCTTGCGGAGGAGCGCTTTGCGCGCATAGTTGAGAAGGTCAACGCATCTGGCACGGTGACGGTGGCGCAGCTTGCCTGCGACTTGGGGATTTCTGAGTCTACGGTGCGCCGCGACCTGGATAAGCTGGACAGCCTCAACAAGCTTACCAAGGTGCACGGCGGCGCGGTGTGCTTGGAGGACGCGCACGTGAGCTATGACCTTACCCTGCAGCAACGCTCTGAATTGCATGCGGATCAAAAACAGCTGCTGGCGCGCTACGCCGCGTCGCTGGTGGGGCCGCGCGACTGCGTGTATGTGGACTCTGGCTCAACCACCAAGGTGCTGGTCGATTGCCTTACGGAGAAGGGCGCGCTCTACGTGACCAATTCCGCCGTGCACGGCCTCACCTTGGCGCAGCGCGGCTTTACGGTGGTGCTGCTGGGCGGCGAGCTAAAGGGGTCCACGTCTGCCATGGTGGGGCCGGAGGCGCTTGAAGCCTTGGAGCGCTATAACTTTACGCTTGGATTTTGGGGTGCCAACGGCATTGACCTGCGGGCGGGGTGCACCAGTCCGGAGCGCGAGGAGTCGCAGGTGAAGCGCGCGTCGCTGGCCCGTAGCGCACGCCGGTTGGTGTTGGCGGATACGAGTAAGTTTGGACGCGTGGCGCCCGTGAGCTTTGCGTCTTTGGGCCAGGTTGAAGTGCTGACCACCAGCGTGCCCGAGGGGTACGAGGACGTGGCGAGCGTTCGCTGCGTTTAGCGCGGGCGCGCGGCGGATTAGTGCTTGCCGTTGCTGGCAGCTCCTCCGTTGACGTGGTCACGCGCGTAGACAACGCCCTGGGTAAGGGCTAGGCCTGCGGCGTCCGCAGCGCGAGCGCAGGTGTTCTCGAAGTCTTCCAGCTCTTTGGGGCGGAACTGCTTGAGAACAAAGTCCGCAACCGCCATGCGGCCCGGAGGGTTGCCAATGCCCGTGCGGATGCGGCTGAAGTCGCGGCTGCCCATCTTATCGATGATGGAGCGCAGGCCGTTGTGCCCGGCATGCCCGCCGCCAACCTTTACGCGCACGTCGCCCTCGGGAATGTCCAGCTCATCATGGATAACCAGCAGCTCCTCGACCGTGATCTTGTTCTGAGCGCACAGCTTGGAGATGGGGCCTCCGCTGGTGTTCATGAAGGACTGCGGCTTGACCAGCAAAACCTCGCGTCGCCCGCCCTCTGCCTCTGGATCGTGCACCTGGATGGTAGCGACTTCCGCACCCAGCTGGTTTTTCCAATACGTGACGCCAGCCTGTCTAGCAAGCTCGTCAATTGCTTTGAATCCGGCGTTGTGGCGCGTATCCTTGTATTCCTCGCCCGGATTGCCCAGGCCCGCGACCATACGAATCTTTTTGGGCGTGGCTGCTGCCATGCTGCCTCCTATATGCGTTGCTTAGAGTGTTCATGCTTTCCATGTTGTGCAGTCTATGTTGCCCGTGGCGCTACGGGCTGTCAAAGGGTGGCGGTGCGATTACATGCAAAATCGCTCCCGTCGACGGTTGTGCTGAAAACTGTTAGGAGCCTAAACACGTGCAGTTTTGTCGAATTTGCCTATTGCACGATACTATTGTGAACATAAGATCATTTACTTGGAAAGGATCCGCACCATGCCGCAGTACCGCGAGCTCACCAACAGCGAGCTTGGGGTAGAGTTGTTCGACCACTTTGAACGCAAGCAGGTTGTAACCGATTGCAAGCGCAAGGTCGACGGTGAGTGGACGGTGCTTGCCGATCCGTTTATTGATGATTGGTCTGATAGCGACTATTCCTACCTGGTCGAATGTCTTAAGAACACGCTCGCCGGCGGTGGCGTTGTGTGGGGTGCGTTTGTGGACGATGAGCTGAAGGGATTTGCATCCGTCGAGCGCAAGGCCTTTGGTAGCGAGGGCCAGTACATGGAGCTCACTAGCCTGCACGTCTCGAGTGATATGCGCCGTCATGGTATGGGTGCGGTGCTCTTTTTGCTCGCCGCGGACTTTGCGCGCAACCTGGGCGTGAAGAAGCTCTACATCTCGTCGCACTCCGCTGTTGAAACCCAGGCGTTTTACGAGCACATGGGCTGCGTCGAGGCGGAGGAGTACAACGAGGCCGCTGTTCAGCGAGAGCCAATGGATTGCCAGCTGGAGTACGTGCTGTAGGCGGACGCGATACATAAGCAAATCGTTGAGAGGGGTTGCTACCCGTGTATGGGGCAGCGGCCCCTATTCTTATAGAATTTGAACAATATCGAATAAAGTCCATTACTGGACAAAATGTAGATACAACTTGGAATAACCTTGCAGTCTCTTTGTTCGATAAAACTGTTTGTGTACAAGCGACATATTACTGACAAAATGATAACTAAAGTATGCGTATTATCACAAAGATACGGGGGGAATGTTAGTTAAAGTGCAGCAGTTTTTGGACGAGTGTCATGAATAATAAGCTACCGCTCTCATAAAGACGTAAGGCCACTTATAGAAATTGACTTTTGTTAACACGAGAAGAGTGCTATATAGAAGAAGAGCCTATGCATTCTTTTTATTAAAAAATGTATGAGCTCTAATTGCAGATATAACGGGGAATTATGCTTGTCCAAGGGAGAATGGCGAGGATGCGGGACGCCTTTTATGGGGTGCCCCCTGCCTAGCTGTGCGCCCGTGCCGAGCATGCTTGGGATGATGTTGTAGTGTTCGCTCGGATTTGGAACGCCGTGCTTACCGTTCTTGTGGTGATTGCGGCGCTTCTCGCCATAGCCTTTGCTGGAGTCCGCATAGCGGGATTGACACCATATGCGGTTTTGACGGGTTCGATGGAGCCCGAACTTCCCGTGGGTTCCTTGGTGTATGTCCGCGGCGTCGATCCCAATGACGTTAAGCCAGGCGACGCGATTACCTTTGAGCTGGAATCTGGGACCTTGGTGACCCATGAGGTGTTTGAGGTTGACGCTCAGGCGCGGACGTTCCGCACACACGGTATCGCCAACGTGGACGGCGACGGCAACATCTCCCCTGACGCCGCTCCGGTTGAGTGGTCGCAGCTGGTGGGCGTGGTTGCGTTCTGCATTCCTTATTTGGGCTATATCAACAACCTTGTAACGCAGACGCCGGGAATTTACATCACGGTGTCCCTTGTCGCGGTGGTAATTGCCGTGAGCATTTTGATTGAGCTCTTTGAATCGAATAAGGAAGAAAAGACCGGCTATGGGCGCGGTCGTCACGCTGCGCCACCCAAACACATGAGGTGACTGTAGGCGCGTTGGGCGTCTTGGCCATAGATGGAAGGAAAGTCCGAGAAAAGGAGGACGGCGACCATGGAGAACAGACAACAGAATCGCAAAAGGACGGGGCTCCTCGTAGCGCTCGCGCTTTGCTGCGTCTTGGCCGTGGGCGGAGGTGTCATGGCGTGGTTTAGCGCTCGTGATGAAGTCGGGAACGTATTCACCTCGGGAGATGGTATTACTGATCCAGAGGTGCAGCCCAAGCCTGATCCAAATCCTGATCCCGATAAGCCCGTCAACCCTGATCCAGATCCCAACAAACCGGTTGATGAAGACAAAGAGCACCTTAACGGCAAAATCATAGAGACCAAATGGGTTCCTAATTCTGCCATAACAGCCGATTCGGTCATTTCCAAGAATCCGAACGTTGGAATCGGCTTGAATAGTAAGCCAGCTTTCGTATTCGTTGAGATTGAGAATAAGCTTGGTGAAGGTTCATACTTTATTCTCAACAAAGGATGGCTTCCCGTTATCGCAACACAATATGAGGGTGCTGAAGGCTGGGCGTCTGCTCACGGCGACGGAACCGCTGTCAAGGACGCAGCATATTCATCCGGTCTATTTGTTTATGTGGGTGAAAGCAAAGAGAGTGAAGTTGAGAATGCAATGACTCTTTTGACGCCGAAAGAGGTCGAATCTACTGGTAAGGGCGGCGCATATACCGGCGAAGTATTCTCTGAAGTATATACGGGTGGCAAATTTAATATCAGTGCCGAAAAGAAGATTGACGTAAAGGCCTATCTTGTCGCCGAGTCCAGCGCGGGAGAGTTTATAGGTGCGGACGCGGTGAAAAAGAGGAAAGAGATTGTCGGTGCCGCAAAGGCATGGATGACATCGAACAATAGCAAGTAGTAGCAGTTCTATTTAGATGGGTGCTTAAGAGCGCATGCTGGCTGTTTGACGGGAAGGCCTTCGTTATGTGTTCCGAAAAGGACGAGCGAAAACTGGATACTCTGAATGATGAGGAAAAAGACGAAAGCGATGATGTGCGCAAAGATGGCGGAGCCGTTTCAAGCGCTTGTGACAAGTCGCTTTCTCTCGCTATTGACGAAGGTATTGTTTCAAAAGAGACAGGTTTGGAAGAAGATAAGTCTGATCGTGCGCTACTTTCCGCCCAAGTTTCATCGTCCAAAAAGAAGCGCGCAGGCATGTTAGCAGCTGCCGCATGCCTGGCGCTCCTGGCGATCATTCTCACATCGCAGGCCCTTTCTTTTCTTGTGCGCGAATATCCCGCTAAGGGAAGCATCAAGTTTGACGGCGTGGATATCGAATTGATCTTAACTACGCATGATGTCGCGGGCGAAGAGGTTCCCGCGGTCGATGGCGAGGAGATTCCCACCGGCGAGGTGCACGTGGATAGGACCGTGTATGCCAAAAACACGGGCCCGCAGCCTGTTTGGGTTCGGGTGAAGCTTGGCTTTGCCATGAACACGCAGGAAGGCGAGCAGGATATTTCTGATCTGTGCACCTTTGCCGGTGGAAGCTCGTCTTGGATTAAAGGGGGCGAGTGGTTCTACCTTGATGTGCCGCTTGGGCCGGGAGATACCTCGCCCGCGCTTATCACGGCGCTTACGGTTGATTCTCAGTCAGCCCAAGACCGCCACGGAAGCGGCGGTTACAAGCTTACGGCGCAAGCCGGGGCAGTGCAGAGCAAGCATAACGCTGCGACGGTTCTAGATGTTGAGGGGTGGCCGGAATGATATCCAGAAACAAAGCTTCGCGCGCCCGTGGATTTCTGTTTATATTTGCAGCGCTTTTAGCTGCATGCGTTGTTGCGTTGCCCCAGAATGCATGGGCGTATAACGCGAAGGCAGACACAGTCGAGGTTCATGACGTGGACGAACTGCTTGCCCAAATTGCCGCGTCACGCATTATGCCGTATGAGAAAAACATCATCCTAACCGATGACATCGACTTCAATAAGTTTGACCAAGAAGGCGGCAAGCTCCAGGAGATTGTTGAAGCGTACGGATCTCTTACGTTTGGAAATAAGGACAATCCGTTTAAGGGTTCTTTTGACGGCAACGGTCACTACATTATTGGGCTTAATTACAGACGAGATTTTTGGAAGCCTGTTGCCAATACGGGCTTGTTCTCGTTTACCGAAGGCGCGTACATTCACGATATTCATTTTAAGGACTGCTACATTGGGGCAGACTTTCGTGGCGGCGTGCTTGTTGGCCATGCGGACGGTACGCGGATAGAATCGGTGCGCATGGAGAACTGCACCATGTCCGTAACGCCTGCAAACAATTCCGTTTCGCTTATCACCAACGCCGGCATTATTGGCGGCATGGTTGTGGGCGAGATGGTTAACGGATCATCGCTGTACGATTGCACGGTGCAGGGCGGCCGCGTGGTGAACAACTCTGTGGTGGCGGTTTCTGGCCTGGGCGGCGAGGGGCTGTACCTGGGTGCGCTGGCGGGTTCGGCGGAAAACTCCACAATCGAGTACTGCCGCGTAATTCCCACCGAACAATACTATTTGGATCGAGTAGATGACCCTCAGCTCTCTGTGTACGACGGGGACCACAAATATCTGACCGAGGTGTACAACCGTTACGAGGTCGCTGTTGGCGCGGTCGCCGGTCAGGGCGTGTACGCGGGCGGCGTCGTGGGCTATGCAAACAACGTCGACGTTGTCGACTGCTTCTCGACCGCATGGTGCCATACGTGGGTTGCAAACTACGTTGGCGTTGGATCGGGCAACATCGGCTATGTTGGAGGCATCATTGCCCATGCAAAAAGTAGGGACGAAGGCGGCGCTAGCCAAGTTATACGCTGTCATTACGCCAGCAATATGGAAAGCTATCAATGGAATTCGCTCGCGGTTATCCCAATCATCCAGAGCAACGTGTATCTAGCCGGTTTGGTGGAGCGCGACTGGAATGAGGATACGGTTATCCAGAATTCGTATTTCAAGCGTAATGACATCGTAGGTAAGGACGAGGCAATCGAGCCGTACCCTGACGACTTTGTGCGCTCGTGGGGCGACTGGTTGGGTCTAAATTATTCCGATGGAGAATACGGCCAATCTGCTCAGGGCTTTGGTTATGGCCCCATTGTTGACAATATACAGTATGCCAATCGTCTGTTCTGGGAGGACGAGGGTTACGATTTCGAGGGCGACGAACTTCGCTATTCGCTGTCGGACAACCAAGTTGAGCCCCATATCAATAAATGGGTTATGGATGAAATCTTGGGTATTCCCGTGCACGGTGATTCCGTAAAGGCGACGCTTGATTTTCCCGGTGCGGGCGACGTGACTATTTCTGCTTCTAAGATGGGCGGCGAGCAGAAAACCTCTGACCCGTATAACTTTGCTGTACAGGGTGTAACGGCAAATGAAGAGAGCCTTACGTTTACGGCGACGGTGAACAATGACAAGAAGAGCGATGCTCTTGGTATGGTGTCTTCCGACGACAATGCGGGCTTCCGCTTTATGGGTTGGTTCCGCAACAAGGGCGTTGACGTAAACCACACCAAGAAGGACAGCCATACGTTTTTTGATCCCCTGGTTCCGCCAGAGCCCAATGGCGAGCAGGTGTTCAATAACGAGAATGATAAATTGAATCTCGCTTACGAGGCGAAGAATTCTGGTACCGGTGACGAGCGCGATGCGCAGTTTGCCGATAATGATCTGTTTGTTGCTTACCATCAGGCCCAAGTGCTGTTTCATGATGTAAAGGGTGCCGTTATTAACAAGACAGATTCCACATCGGAGGCACGGCCGAATACGGATGATGACTGGTATAACCATCAGGATGTGCTTCTCGTTGTGGCGGAGCCCGTTAATCGCGAGGGCGTGGACGAGGGCGCGAAGTTCCTGGGTTGGACTACGGAGAAAAATCCTTCCGAAAGCGATGACGGATGGCCAAACGTCACCGTATCCCAGTTGAACGAAATGAAGGCCCATGGGAAGTTCTTCGAAGGCGGAGAGCCTATCGAGCGCCCTATGGACCTGTATCCCGTATACGCGTCGCTTGCCATGAACATCAATGTTATCGCTGAAGGTCATGAGCTTGATCCGACCAATGCGGACCTGAATGTTCGCGAGGGAGTTCTGAAAGCGAACGTAACGGCTGACAACGGCAAATATTCTCTGAGCGTTCAGGGCTTTAACGCCGATGGAACCTTGATGGCTGAAGGCGAACTGCCCGATGGTTACCGTTTCCTTGGCTGGTATGAGGTGGAGCTCGATGAGCAGGGCGCTCCCGTTGTCGATTCAACACATGATGGTGTACTTCTATACGACAAGAGCAAATGGAATAACGAACAGAATGAGCTACCAGCTACGTCAACGAGTGCAAAAGCATACGCGTGTGGCCTCAGGCTTTCTACTGAGGCGACCTATGCTATTCCGGACAGCGTTGACCTTACAAAGAAGCATGCCTACATCGCTCGATTTGAGTATCGAGTTGACTACTATGTAAAAACCCCAAGTCCAGAAAAACCGACCGAGTGGTCATCTCCTTATCTGATGGCTTCGGTGTGGGAGCCCTATCTGGGTAAGTTTGACGATATTTCGGGCCCTGAGTTTTATGATTGGAGGCATGATCACTGGACCCTCGATAAAATTGATGGCTGTGCGGAAAATGCCGATCATCGAGCGGAAAACAGACTGTCGGCGGGTGTTGTCTCCCACACGTTGGTGAATGGCCACAATGTGTCACAAGGCGGTAACGCCTATGGAATGGAAATCTATTCCGACTTCCCCAATTCCGCCACATTCGATACAGGGCATCTTGCGAGCGGTGCATTCTTTGAGGTCTATGCGACTACGAAGAATAATTTTCAGCTTGAAGGCGGCACATGGGTCCGAACACATGAGCGCAACTATTCGATTATTAAAGATGCTCATGAGGCTCCCCATACGTACACTTGGCGTCTCGGGACAATGAGTTCTGATGCGGAATATTGGATAGAGGCACGTCTTGCCGCTGAGGTCGATTTTATCGATGCGGGGGGAACGGCGGATGCTCCGTCGCCGGTGACTGTTACCCGTGGTTATGAAAAATATGAAAACTATGATCCAAAAACAGGGAAATACGAGAATAACTATCAACCCGTATTGCTTGAGCAAGATCGAGTGTATACGTATCGATATCCCGTCCGCCAGGGCTTCGAAGATAGTGGAAAGCCAATGAGCGCTGCACAGTGCGTTGATCGACCGGATGATAATCCGAAGCCGCTGACTACCGTCAGCGCCGCTTCTCCGAGTGACGAGGAAATGCAGGCCAAGCGCCCTGAATCCCTTTTCTTGGGCTGGATTGATAAGTCCGCCATCACGGTGGGTGCGTTGACGCAAGTTGAATACGATGCTGTGTATGACGAAAAAACGCGTAAGGCAAAGGTCCCCGTCGATGCTGTCGCGCCGTATTTGGTAACGGAGAAGACTTTGTGCGAGCGCCCTATGACGCTGTATCCCGTGTACGCAGATTTCTCTTGCGAAACCACTACAAACATCACGCGTGGCACCGCGTTGACCGACCCTGCCGACCCTGTGATTAACCCCACACTCGACACCGCGAAGATCAACGACGATGGAACCAAGACCGTGACCGTATCTGCCGATGTCGATAAGGAGACGTCTGCTGCGTACGAGCTTGTATCTTGGACAATCGAGCGGCCCGAGGGCACGGTCATCGACACCATCACCGCGACCGATAACTCTGGGCGCCCCGTTGCGGACGGCCAGAAGGGCGCGCCGGTGAGCAATGCCAACCCGAAGCTGTCCTACAACATCATCGCGGGCGCCAAGCACGTAATTGTGGCGAACTATCGCGCTAAGGCAGATGCCAATCTTAGCGTTGTCTACCATGTGCGTCCCTCGAGCGGGCTGGATTCGACCGTTACGGTCGAGAAAAAGAACGGTGACCTGCTTGGCCGCGCCCCTGCAGCTTGGTTTGAGGTCCAGGATTCGGTGTTGGTCGGTTGGTCCGAGCAGCAGCCTGCCGATGGTTCCGAATATCTGACGTTCGATAAGGACCATCCTGTCGTCATGGTAGACGAGCTTATGGTGGTGGAACGCTCCATGGAACTGTGGCCGGTGTATCGCACGGTCACGATCGGCGGCAAGGATGATAATGATGTCGACGTTCGCGTCAACTCCAACATCGACGGCGAGCCCAGAGTGCCCGCTGGCCATCGCCGTGCGGTGGTCAAAACGGTGGACACTCCGCAGGGCAAGCAAGCTTATGTGGCCTTGGTCGCCGATCCGGTCGATGGCTACAAGTTCCTCGGCTGGTACAAGGATTACAAGGATATCGGCGCCGACGGCGTGGTGGATGGCACCCCGGTTCCTGGCAACCGCGTGACGGGCGACGAGGTCTTCGCCGGCAATCTCTATACCGCTGTGTACCAAAAGATGCAGGTCTACACCGTGGTCTATCACTTCCCGAACGGCAATATCTCGACAGTCGAAATCGATGGGGATAACCCCACCAAGTTCATCGAGACCGTGACGGTTCAAAAGCCGGTGCTGGACGAGAGCGGCAACCCAACCTTCGATCAGGATGGTAATCCTGTTGTGAAGGAGGAGCAGCAGCAGGCCGTTGTGGTTGGCGGCGAGCAGAATGCCGCTATCGAGGGCGTGCTTGATAATGTCAATGCCAAGGGAGAGTATCGCGAGCTGTTCTGCGAATGGGAGTGGGAGAAAGGGGACATCACCGTTCCGTGGGAGGACTTCTGCGGTGTGGACCATGATGGTGTAAAGGGTAAGGGTATTGTTGACCATCTTAAAGAAGCGGACTTGACCACGATGGACCTCTATCCCGTGACGCATCGCTTCAACGCGCAAGATCAAGATGACAATCAATACGCGGCCTCAAATCTTGTTTGGCAGATTGACCCCGCCGCGCTTGTCACGGACGTTGCCAATCCCGATGCGCAAGACGCAAAGCCTGCGGTAAGGATCGCATTTGGACCTCACACTCTATATACGGGCAATAAGCTCACTATCCATATGGACCAGGTGCATTATGCGCAATCGAACGGTGCCGATCCTCAGAAGACTCCGGTCAATAACAAGCTTGTGGCGCTTTACGACAACTTTGATCTGACGACGGCGACCGAGCTTGATCGAAAGGTGACGGGACGCGAGACAACGGATCCCGTTGAAAACCCTGGTCCAGGCAACGCCGTGTTCCATTTCAAGACCGATGGCGCCCTGACAATAGAAAAGACCGCTCCTATCTCTGCGGCTGGCTCGACCTTTACCTTTACGGTGACCGAATGCAACGAGAACGGTGATCCGAAGCCCGATGCAAAGACCGCAACCGTTGTGTTGACCGCTGCGGCAGACGGCGATGCTGCTCGCGCGGCATGCACGCTTAACCTGCCCTGGGGCTATTACAAGGTGGAGGAGTCCACCTGGGGTTGGCGGTATTCGCCCACGTACCAATTCTTTGAGAACGGTATGACCGTTGAGGGCAGAAGCGACAACGTTGTTCTGATCAAGAGCAACGGCAACGTGAGGGTGACCAACTCCCTTACCAACAACAACTACCTTGATGGCGAGGATCGTACGCAAAACGTCTTTGGCGAAGGACCTAAGAAGATGCAGGGAGGTGCTAGGTAATGGCTGGATATAACGCCAAGCATATGCGTCCCAAGCAGGACGGCGAGGCGAATGGGTTGGCGGGCGATGCTCGTGCTCCTCGTCCGCATTTCCTTGGCGCGCCTACGTCGCTGCGACTTTCATGGGTGCTGCTTGGCGCTGTTTTGCTGGTATCTATCGCAGGGGGCACCCTTGCATGGTTTGGGCAGACCGATGGTGTGACAAATATCTTTACTTCTGGCTCGGTAAAACCCCAGATTAATGAGACGTTTGATACGGACTATACGGTCAAGCAGGATGTGAAGGTCGAAAACGCCGGAACCATGCCCGCCTACCTGCGTGCGTCCGTTGCCGTGTATTGGCTTGATAAGGATGGCAACCAGCTATGGGATGCGCCCGTTCTTGACGCCGACTATTCCATTGAATGGAATGTTGCTACGTCCGATACACCCGATGCTCCGAATGCTCCCGATGCGGCTGCGGACGGGCAGTGGCTCCAAGGAGATGACGGCTTCTACTATTGGTCGATGCCGGTGGATAAGGAGCAGAGCACGGGAATCTTGATTAAGAGCGCGTCGCAGAACGGCACGCCTACCGATGGAAAGAAGCTGGTGGTCGATATCGCATCGCAGGCCCTGCAGGCAGAAGGAACCGCGAAAAATGCGTTCAACGAGGTTTGGAGTAAATCGAGCGGGCTGGTAGCAGGGGGAGACGGAACGCTGGCAAGGCAGGGGGCGTAAAAGATGAATAGCGAACTGTGCAAGGCTCCGATTCATCGCATGCTTCTTGTTTTTGCTGCCGTGCTTGCACTTGCTGCAGGTTCGGTGCATCCCGCATATGCTGCCGAGAAGGCGGTGGTGTATGACGGCGCTGTCAAGGAATGGCGTGGCGAGGGCCTGGACGAGCATGACGTGTTCATGCGGTTTGAGCACGTCATGCCCGGTGATACTCTGGAACATTCCACGCGCGTGCGCATCGATAGGCCAAGCGACCCTGTGACCATCTACGTGCGCCTTGAATACAGTGAGGACGATGTCGAGAAGCTCGATGGGATAGAGTGCGAACTTCTGGCAGACGGGGCCGAGATTCTTACAGGCTCGCTGGGGGACATCGCGGACACCGCGGTGAAGATCGGTGTGTATAGCGCTCCGGATGCCGTGGACCTTACGTTGAGAATCTTGGTTCCTACGAGTTTGGAAAATAAGCACCAGTTTATCGAGTATCCGCTGAACTGGAGGTTTATTGCTCAAGAGGATGGCGGCGAGGGGCCTGGCGGGGGAGATGGACCGACCGATCCCGATAAGCCGGTTGATCCCGATGAGCCAGACAAGCCCGAGGAGCCGGAGGAGCCGGGTGGTCCTACTGATCCTGATGAGCCTGGCAAACCGGGCGACGGCGATAAGCCGGGGACAGATCCTGAGGGCCCTTCTGCGGGTGGATCGGATCTTCTACCGCAGACCGGAGAGGGGTGGCTGACGGTTTACGGGCCGCTTGCTTTGGGCGGCTTGGGCATCCTTGCCGTCGTGGCAGGCGCCATTATCCATATGAAGCGATGCAGCCAGCGCGAGTAGTTCAGGGCAAATCAATGTGGACAGCCCTGCATGGGCAGATTGATGTGAATGCATTTGACTGGACCATGTTTGGAGAAGTTCCACCTCGTTTTTGGGTTCTATTGGTATGGGCGGGTACGGTATCGAATTCAGGCAGCCCGCGCGGAGAAGGTACGTTGTGGCCAGAGTAAGGAGAGATCTAACATGAAACAAATTCGCAGGTTGATTTCGAGGGGGGTGCTGCTCGTCTGCCTGATCGCGTCATTTGCCATGCGCAGCGCCACGGCGTTGGCAGCTGAACCAGCCGTTTTCGAAATTGAGAGCAACGACGATTTAAGAGCTGCTATCACAGAAATCAAGCAGAAGAGGGATGTCGAGGGGCTTACTGAGGCGACGATCGTATTTACGCAGGACATTGCTTTCGATTACGACAGGCAGCCGGGTTCGGGTTGGGAGTCGGGCTCGGACATGGATGCGAGGCATGTTGGAAAGAACTACTTCAGCGGCGTCGAGGGCGTAACGCTGACGCTGAAAAGCCCTGAGGGTGCTGAGCCCTCGACTGTAAAGAACCTTGGCGCCACATGGGGCAGCACCCGCTTAGCGAATGCCGGCTTCTCGACTAGAAACGGTGAAACCGCGCGTTGCTTCACCGGACCCATGGTGTTGGATAACATTGTTCTCGATCCCGCTAGAGACGATGTTTACTATTTCTCGCAGGGTAACGTTTTTGAGACGACTACACGATTCTCTATGACAAGGAAAGCCCATCTTTACGGCGGAACCATGGGAAGGTACGTTCGTCAGGATGGCATGGGTTTTGGCGATGAGGACGGTGTCGGAAACGACGATTCCATCCTGGGATGGAGAGAGCCAGATGGCGGCGTCGAATCAACCAAGCTCGTTCTTCGCGGAGGCGAGTATTCTTCTGTGGTCGGCGGCGGCTACAATGGCGAAGTTAAAAATGGGACTTCCGTATTGGTAGAGCTCTCCGATGATGTTCCGTGGACTGCAAGGGATGCGAACTGCGGGTACATTTACGGAGGCGGCGCCAGCAATGGCGCTAAATCGGAAGGGGCCGCGAACGCCACTGTTGCTGGAGACATACACGTTGACGCGCTTTCCGGGGTCTTTGGTGAGATATACGGCGGTTCGTATAAGGGTATTGTCCGAGGAGACGTGTATGTCACGGTCGGACAAAAATCATCTGAATCACTGGCTGTTTACACGGACGTGTTCGGCGGTTCATACATGGGCCAAGTGGGACAGAAGTATGGATGGGATTGGGTCGGCGGCGACATATTGGTCACGATAAGAGATACTTCTCGCGGATCCGATTACATTGCTCCCGACATGACGGTCGATGGAACCCTGGCAACCGTTCATGGGGCTGGCATGATTGATACCGTCAATGGTACCGTCGAGATTGTCCTAGAGGGGGGAACGAACAATTATCAGGTCTTTGCTGGCGGCACTAATGTCGGCGCTCATGACCAAAGCTGTAAAATTCAAAATACGGGCGATGAAGCTGTTGCCGCGTCCATAAGGATAAACGGTGGCGAATGGGGCGAGGTTTATTCTGCTGTAGAAACAAACTACTCCTCTACCGCCGAGCAGCTTATCGCGGGAGATGTCTATGTTGAGCTGAATGGTGGATCGGCTAACTATTTCGGACTCTCTGCTCATCAGACTTACGTTGAGGGCGATAGCACCCTCGCCATCAACGGTGGAGATATCGGTGATGCGAAGCCTGGAGTATGCGGATATCAGCACGCTCGCCATAGCGGAAACGCAATTGAGGTTGGAAAGGTTGACGGCAAGCGAAAAGTTGAAATCAAAAACGCGAATCCGATGCACTGCTATGGCATTTATGCAGTTGATGAGGTTGTTGTAGATAATACTGCACCTTTCTTCATTGAGCCGTATACAGCAAAGGACGCGCTGCTGTCTTGTGGAGACCTAGATATCAAGAGCGGCATAATTGTCCTGCGCGGCGCGAGCAGCCTTGTGGACACTGCCAAGATTAACGGCAGCTTAAAGGACGGTGCTAGCAAAGGCAGTGGAGACCTCTCCATCGCAGAAGATGCCGTGCTTGCGCTAAATGGAGCGAATGCGTTAGAAGGCAATGGACTCATCGAAGCTGCTGGCTCTGCAAGAGGAACGGGCAGGCTTCTTGTTGTGGAGCCTTATGATGAATGGCGAGCTCAGCGCGAGGTCAGATTCCAGATGCCTAGCGAAGGGGAGGTTTATATTCGATCAAAGAAGACTGAGGAGTCTGCTGCGTCGGGGAGCCGGGCAACGCTGGTGACGCTGCAGAACTCTCCTACCAGCCTTTATGTGGAATACACTACGGATGATGTTACGACCGGTGTCGATTATGGACACGCTTGGCGCATCGCGACAGACCCCGATGCTCGAATAGTAACAGTAAGTTACGACGTGAACGGAGGCGATCTCGCGACCAAGCCCGCCGACCAGATTGTTGTCATTCCTGGCGGTCAGGCTAGCGGGCGCATCGATAAGCTTCCCACACCTCCAACTTGGAAAGACCACGAGTTCACTGGGTGGAACACGCGAAGCGATGGTACGGGTGACCATTTCACAGAGCAGACCGATGTGGCGTCCGATCTGACAGTTTATGCGCAGTGGAAGGAAACTGCCCAAAAGTTTACCGTGACGTATCAGGATGGCGTCGAGGACGAGGAGGTCTTTGCCGACAAAACCTTCTCAGGTATTTCCGAAGGCGCTGCAACGCCGTTATTTGGCGAAGATCCCGTGCGCAACGGATACATGTTCGATGGGTGGCGACCGGAGATCGCGCCGGTCGTTACCGAGGATGTTGTCTATACGGCGAAGTGGGTTGTTAAGACAAATCCCCCTGTTGAAACCTTTACTGTTAGGTATACGGATGGCGTCGACGATGAAGAAGTGTTCGCTGACAAAGTTTTCTCCAATCTGCAAAAAGGTGACAGCACTCCGTTATTCGGCGATAATCCCGTGCGCGCTGGATTTGTCTTTGGCGGATGGGAGCCAAAGGTGAGCGAGAGCGTTACAAACGATGCCGTTTATACCGCCAAGTGGACCAAGCTTGTTCCGCCCACGAGTGCATATACAGTGACGTACGCGGACGGAGTCGACGGGGAAGAGGTGTTTGCCGACCAGATTTACTCCGATCTCGCCGAAGGCATGCCGACGCCCGCCTTCCAGGGAACCCCCACTCGCAGCGGATACGAGTTCACTGGATGGATGCCGGAGGTTGCGCCGACGGTGACACGCGATGTGACGTATAGCGCCACCTGGCAAGAGATTGTGACCCCTCCGCCCGTCAAGAAGTACACCGTTATCTACACCGACGGCGTCGACGGAGAAGAGGTCTTCGCAGATCGCGTTCACTCCGGCCTTTCTAAAGGGGATGTGACGCCGGCGTTTGGCAAAGATCCGGTGCGGGCAGGCTACCAGTTTACCGGCTGGAATCCAAAGGTTTCGCCTACCGTGACGGCCGATGCTGTTTACGCTGCCACATGGAAGGTGGACGATTCGAGCGAGCCTCCTGTCGGACCAGACGATCCTGACAAGCCAGTTGATTCGGAGCCCAATCCTGGTCCAAATCCGAGTCCGGACCCCGACCCATCACCCAATCCAGGGCAGGATGATAATTCCGATCCCGGCAATGGCTCGGGGCAAGAAAGCGTTCCCGGGCTTCCAGCAACGGGAGACGCGGCGTTGCTTGGAACCATTGCTGTTGGCATGGTTGCGGTCGCCTGCATCCTGTTGGGGTGTGCTTCACTGGCAAGGCGGAAGAGCAAGAGGTAGACAGTGGAAGCTGCTTGCTCGCATTTCTAGGGCTTTCGTAGCCTAGCGAACGCGATGCTGTTCAAGAGTTGTCGCGGGTGACGTAATCGGCTCGTCGGTTTTGCCGGCGAGCCGTTTTTCGTTGAGCAGTCAATTGAGTTGGCTGAAGAAAAAGCGAGGGGCCCTGCTGAACCCCTCGCCGTTTGTTGTCCTTTACCTAAACGAGACTTTAAGGACGTTTTTTAGCGGTGGATGCATATTTGATTCCAGCCACGACAGCGATCGCACCCGTTAGTGCAAATGCCAATATGGGGGCAACGGCAAAGGCGTCTCCTGTTTGCGGAAGCTCTCCGTTTGGCTTTGAGGGCTTGTCAGGTTTTGCTGGCGAATCGGGTTCGGAAGGCGTATTCGGATTATCGGGATCGGGATCGGGATCGGGAACCGACCCGTTGTTCTTGTACTGGTTGGTAAATGATGCGAGGGCGGTGGCGTTCGCCTCGATCGTGCCCGCATCGCCAGTTTTCGTTATCGTGTAATCAGGGCACTCCTCTTCCTCAACAAGGTAGTCAATTCCTGCGGGAAGTCCTGTTGCGGTTTTGCTTTCTCCGTGTGCGAGGGTGATGGTCGCTACGCCATTGCGGAACTCCATATCGCCATAGATGCCGTTAATGGATGCGTCATCAAGGATGACAGAGAAAGTAAAGTTGCGCGATGTGTCCGCTTTGTCTCCCGTGACCGTTTTAGAGACTGTTAGGTTTCCGACTTTTGCGGAGGGACCGGGGCCGGGTTCGACCGTATTCCTGCTGTTAGTAAATACGCTACGGGTCGTTCCTTCAATGATGGTTCCAGTTTCTCCCGTGGAAGTCGTTGTGTAGCTGTCTTGATTGGCTTCAGCTTCAGCGACTTCGTAATTCAAGCCCGCCGGCAGACCTGCAGCCGTTTTACTCTCCCCATGTTTTAGCGTGATATCGGCGACTCCATTGCTAAACGAGACGTCGCCGAAAACGCCGTTGATTGAGCGGTCGCTCAGGGCAAGAGTAAAGTGGAAGTCTCTGTTAGTTTCGCCCCCGTTGCCAAGGACTGTTTTGGATATGGTGAGGTTGCCGATTTTTTCTTCAGGCACAGGGGGGATGGGGAGCTTGGTCCATGTTCCTGTGAGCATGACGTCCTTGCTCGGCATCGTCAGCTTGCCGTCTGTGATTTCGGTTCCCGCGGGAGTTTGAACTTCCCAACCGGAGAATTGGTATCCGGCAAGCGTGGGGTTTGGCTTCACGTCTACGGGCGATGAATAGGGAGCCTGTGATTCGGATGGGGGCTCCGGCGCGCCGTCGGGAACGGCTCCGAGGTACTCGTAGGTAACCTTATGCGGAGCGGCGCGATAGTAGATCCTTAGTGGGTTGGACTTTGTCGCCTCTGCGCAAGTAGCGCTCAGGCGGTGGGGGCCAAAGTTCTCGTCATACACGTAGTGGATGCCGAGGGTTTCCTTGCCAGACCCATCGATGGCATCCCAATTGAACTGCTTACCATCGAACTTCGAGCTGCTGATGGTCACGGTATCGTTGGGGTATGCCCAGCCACCTTGGCCATAGGCCGGCCCAATCCAGTCGTAGTGAAGGCCGTTCTCGTCAGTCTCGGCGCCGTCGGGCGTGTAGAGCTGATAGTAGAGCGCGTAGAACCAAAGCTGTTCCGGCACCGCTTCCCACTGCGCGTACACCGTGATGTCGGCGGTCACGGGCGTATCCGCGGTAAACGAGTCGCCGCTGCCGTCAGCCTTGGTGTTCCACCCGAGGAAGGTGTAGTTGGCGCGTGTGGGCTCGGTCGGCAGCGTGCCCACGGTGGAGCCGCTCGTCACGGTCATGCTCATGGGGTCGGCCTCGGTGTCGCCGCCGTTCTTGTCGAAGGTGACGGTGACTTGCTGCGGTATCAGCTCGTCGATGAACCAGACGTCCTGGGTGTCACTGTTGTTCTTGCGATTGACGAACAGCTCGGGTTCGGGATTGGCGAGTCCAAGGGCCATATCGGATCCCTTTGCGGTGGCGTATACGCACTCCTCTCCGGCCTTGGGCTTCTTGAATTGTGAGTAGTCGGTGTTACTGGCAGGCTTGGCAATGACACGAAGTTCCCCGGTTCCGGCCGCTTTACCTGCGGCGGTCAGCGTGCGCGGCTTGGGTGCGAGAAAGCCGGTCTTTACGAGGTGTAGCGAACCGTCGAGCTTCAGGTCGCCACCGATCGAGGCGTTGTCGAGAAGGGCGAGGAATCCGCCTTGTTCGATAGTTAGGTTGCCGACCTCGGTGAACGCCGTCTTCTTGATTGGTCCATGGGTGAACTCTGGTCTTGCCGCGATGTACGCGGCGGACTTCACCGCGATCGAGTCGAAGTAGATTATATTGGGGACCTCGATGTAGGAGGTCTCACCGCCACAGGCGTCAAACATGAGCTCGGCGTGACCGATGCTGCTGTTGCTGGGATAACGGCCCATGATGTAGCGGCTCACGGTTCCGCCGGAGATTACCACGTCGACCGGCGAGCGGTCTGCGCTGGGCATGATGGCGACCTTCTTGTCGGAACGGCCTCCCGCTTCGATGGTCTGCAGGAATCCACCGGTCTGCATGAGCTGGATCGATCCGTGCACAGAGGTCGTGTTCTCAACCTTGGGCGTACGCTTATGCGTTGCGGTAAGCACATCGGCGTGGCCGCCTGAGACCACGGCAGTCGCGGCGTAGAGAGCATCGTTCTCGTTGAGGATGTCGGCGCCGTAGTAGAAGGGCACGCTGCCAAAGTATGTCCGGCTGTCGGCGCTGCGTCCAAGGGGCGTGACCGTGCCGCCCATGGTACCGCCGATTGTGACGAGGCCGTTTTGGTCGTTACCGATGCGCGCGTTGCCTGTGAGTTCGACATGAGTGGTGCCTCGGACCTTGTCGCTGCATCCGCCGCCCCATACGACGCCGTAGTCGTTGACGCTGCCGATGCGCGTCTCGATGAGGGCGCTTCCGCCCACGGTCACGTGGGTGCTTTTTGACGGAGGAATGGAACGAGCCCCCGTAGACGCCGGGAAGGTCGTAGCTTCCGCTTGTGCTCCATTGCGGACGGGTCGCATCGGGGACATGCGCGTTACCGGCGATGACAACGTATGTGCTGCCAGCGACCGCGGCGCGGGAGTCACGGAGGTCATCGGTGGCAACCACGTCATCGCCAGTCTGATCGGAGTTGTCGAGGAGGGATTGGAGGTCGTTGAATCCGCCGCCGTAGACGCTTTTAACCTCGCCGCCGGTCACGGTGACGTTCGTGTCGCCGCCGACCTTACCGAGGTTGTTTTCGATGAGGGATGGGGCTTTGATTGCTGCGCCACCTCCAAAAATTTGGAAGACCTTGCCGCCGGTCATGGTTACATTGGTGCTGCCCGAAACATTGCCGCCAATGCCACCACCGTAGATGCCGTAGGCAAGATAGCCTTGCTTGTACACCGTGACCATGACGGGATTGAATTCGCTAATAGAGATGGAGTTGAAGAACAGGTTGTAGTGCTCGCTGTTTTCCACAACGCGTCGATCTCCACCTTTGGGGTCGTCTACGCCGGGAGTGGTGCCGTCAACATAGGCAGTATCGGAGTCTGCGCCATCTGACGCATCAGGGAAGCGGGCGTTCCCGCCGAATTCGACGTGCGTATCGCCCGTGAGGGTGCCGGCGGAGTTGCCGCCGGCGATGAGCTTGTATACGCCGTCGGTGATGGTGAGGTGCGTGTCGGTCGTAAGGTCGCGGTCGCTGCCGCCGTAGACGATCATGCGCTTCTGGCCGTCTTCACCGCCGCCGAAGCCTTCGCCTAGCGTGAGGTGGTGTCCCTGCGCGTAGAGTGTCTTGGGAGAAATGTGCACGTTTTCGAAGGTGACATCGCCCTTTAATTCAACGGTATCGCTACTGTTGGGCCACGTCAGCATGTGTGTAGAACCCTCGGTGCTGCGGACCGTAATCTTTTTGTCTTCGATACCACGGAAATCTTCCAGCATCTGGATGTCTGCGGTAAGTTCGATCGTAGCTTCAGATACATCGCTGTTTTCAATATCTTGAAGAGCTTTAGCGAATTGAGAGGCTTCGCTTACCTGTTTAGAAACACCCCCCCCTCAGGGCTGGCGAAAGAACGCGCTGGCAGAAAAAGCAACGCGAGGGCTGTAAGCGCGCAGAGCGCGAGCCCCCTGAGTCTGCTCCCCATGAGAACCTCCTCTTTTATTCAGTTTATAGGTTATAACGTAATGCTACATCAGGTACCATATAATTCAAGAAGGTGCCTGATGACACCCATAAAACCTTTATGCGTTGTTGCAGATAGGGTTGCATTGCGGTTTCGAGGGTGATCCAGCTAATTCATAATATAAAGGTATTTATGCATCTTAATTTCCATATTGCACACAGAGATTCTGGCGTAAGACGGCGCATATTCAGCGGGTTCTGGATGAAGAGAAGAGGAAGCTGTTTTATGTTGCAGCGTTGTCGCCACTACGATGAGTGGGGATACCAAAAAAGCGCCCATCCGAATGAACGGATGGGCGCCCAGCATTCAATCTATCCCTGCCGTACCTCAGGCGTGGGAAATAATAAATCTGCGATTACAGCGCGAAGTCGCCGCCGACCAGGCAGGAGACGGAGCGCTCGTGGTACACGGCCTTGATGGTGTCGGCGAACTCGCCGGCAACGGAGATGGTCTTGATCTTGCCACCGGTCTCGACGGGGATGGCGTCGGTGACCACGCACTCCACGATGGGGGCGTCGTTGAGGCGGTCGATGGCGGGGCCGGAGAAGATGCCGTGGGTGGCGCACACGTAGATGTCGCCGGCGCCCAGGGCCTTGAGCTCCTTGACGTTGGCGCAGAGCGTACCCGCGGTGTCGATCATGTCATCGTTGATGATGCAGGTCTTGCCCTTGATGTCGCCGATGATGCCCATGACCTCGGCGGCGTTGTGGCGCGGACGGCCCTTGTGGGCGATGGCCAGGCTGCAGCCCAGCATGTCGGAGAGCTTCTTGGCGGCCTTGGCGCGACCCACGTCGGGGGAGACGACGACCAGGTTGTCGGTGTCGAAGTTCATCTCGTTGTAGTAGTCGGCAAACAGCGGCAGCGCGGAGAGATGGTTCACCGGGATGTCGAAGAAGCCCTGAATCTGACCCTGGTGCAGGTCGAGGGTGATGATGCGGTCGACGCCTGCGGTCTCGAGCAGGTTGGCGACCAGGCGGGCGGTGATGGGCTCGCGCGGGCCGGCCTTGCGGTCCTGGCGTGCGTAACCGTAGTGGGTGATGACCGCGGTGATGGAGCGAGCGGAGGCGCGCTTGGCGGCATCGGTGGCGATGAGGAGCTCCATCAGCATGTCGTTGACGTTCGTACCTGCAACGGACTGGATCAGGAACACGTCGGCGCCGCGGACGGTCTCATCGTAGCGGGCGTAGATCTCGCCGTTGGCGAACTGCTTCAGCGTGAGGCCGGAGAGTTCCACCCCCAGCAGGCCAGCGATCTTCTCCGCCAGCGGACGGTTGGAAGAACCCGAATAGACGCGGAGGATCTTGTTCATATCCACTGTCTTCTTGGGATCGGTTGTCGGCATTTCCCTTGCTCCTTTGTTCGTTGCTGCCTTGGCTGCCTGTGCCGGTACGTTCTCTACTATATTACAGACGAGCCCGTCTGAGCTCGGTGTAACCCTCTATGATGCGCTGATCGGTGCGCTCGATGGCAAGTGCGCCGTCAGGGACATCCTTGGTGATGGTGCCGCCCGCGCCGGTGATGGCGTCCGAGCCAATGTTGACCGGCGCCACCATCATGGTGTCCGAACCGATGAAGGTGCGGTCGCCAATGGTGGTTGCGTGCTTATTTTTACCATCATAGTTGCACGTGATGGAACCAGCGCCGACATTTACGCCAGCGCCCATGGTTGTGTCGCCAATGTAGGAGAGATGCGGCACCTTTGAGCCCTCGCCAATGGTGGATTTCTTGATCTCCACGTGTGTGCCCACGTGCGCGCGGTCGAGCAGATGGGTTCCGGGGCGCAGGTAGCAGCGCGGTCCGCAGGTGACGTCGTTTTCGATAACGGTGTCGATGCCCACGGTCTCGTCGAGTGAGCAACGGTCGCCGGCGACCACGTTGGTAAGACGCGTGTTGGGGCCAAGCTGGCAGTCCTCGCCCACATGCGTGTTGCCAATCAGATGGGTTTGGGGCCATACCACGGTGTCGCGGCCGATGGTGGCGTCCGGGCCAATCCAAGCCTGGGCGGGGTCGATGAAGGTGACGCCCTGAGCCATGAGCTGGTTGTTGATGCGGTCGCGGGCGATGGCGGTGAGCTGAGCCAGCTGGGCGCGCGAGTTGACGCCAAGGCCGTCGCGGTAGTCTTCGCAGTGGTAGATGCCCACGGCATGGCCGGCGGATTTAAGGATCTCGAGCATGTCGGGCAGGTAATACTCGCCCTGGGCGTTATCGCAGGTGATGTCGCCAATGTGGGTGGCAAGCAGCGCTCCGTCAAAGGCGTAGCAGCCGGCGTTGCATTCGAGCAGCTCCGCAGCCTGTTGCGGCGTGCAGTCCTTTTGCTCGATGATGCGGGCGATGACGCCGTCGGCATCAAGTTCGATGCGGCCGTACCCAAAGGGGTCGGGCGGGGTCATGGTGAGCACGGTGGCCGCCAGCTTGCCGTCCGCTACGGTCTGGGCAAACATGCGCACGGTTTCGGCCTGGATAAGGGGCAGGTCGCCGTTGAGGACTACTACAGGGCCGGACGTAACGTTGCAAGCCTCAAGCGCTACGCGCACGGCGTGCCCGGTGCCCAGGCGCTCCGCCTGCTCGACGGTTTCTACCTGCACGGAAGATTGCGCGTACGCCTGGTCAAGAATCGAGCGGACCTCGTCCGCGTGACTGCCCACTACAACAATGACGCGCTCGCACCCTGCCTGGATGGTTGCGTCGACAACCCACTGGATCATGGGTTTACCCAAGATCTTGTGGCTTACCTTTGCATGGTTTGATTTCATGCGAGTGCCCTCGCCCGCAGCGAGAATGATTGCGGTTGCGTTCATGCATGCCCCCGATTGATAGGTTGAGCGCCCGGGCACGGCCTGGGCGCGGTGCCATACGATGATACCGCAGCTCTACGGCCTGCTTTGGCTTCTCACATATTGTGTACGCGGATTGCAACATGCGCAGGAGCGCTGCTCGCATACTACAATGAAGAGGCTATTGCGCATTTGAGGAGCCATTTCGGCTCGTTGACAACTGCTTGTCGATACTAATTTGCTGCTGGTGGCTTGTCGCAGGTTGCCGCCGGATTGTGAGGGAGACATGAAAACGCATCGCAAGGGCACCGGCCGCATATTGTCCACCGCCGCATTGGCTTTCGCTCTGTGCGCGGTCCCTGCTTGCGCCCTGTCCGCTGTGGCGTTTCCAGTGATGGCCTCGCCCCTCCAGGCGGCGGCAGACGACGCTCCCGCGACGCAAGATGCGGCGTTCCATGGTGCGTACACGGCATGGTCGGGATACTCGTCCACAGTTGAGGGCAGCATTGTGCCCGGCGCCGTTCCCGTGAGCGCCCCCGTGTCCACCCAGGCGAGCGGCCTTGCTACGGGTAGCGCGGCGAGCGTCCTGCTGCGCCAGGCCGGTCAGACGGATTACGTGTATGCGATGGCTGGCGATTCCGTTGCAAAGTACGCAGCCGGCAGCTGGGATAAGGTGGACGAGGTCTCGCTGCCCGCCGCCGCGTGCAGCGGATCTTCGCTTGCGGTGGTCGACAACGCCCTGGTGGCAGTTCTGCAAACGGGCCAGATAGCCATGATGAGCGAGGATTTGGACATCGCGTGGGTGAGCGATGCGCCGGTGCTGCCGCAGGGCGCGGCTGCTTGGGGCGCGGCATCGCAGGTGGTTGCCGATGGCGGCAGCGTCTACGTGGCGCTGCTTGCGCTGGATCAGCAAGGTGCTCCCGTAGGCTGCGAAGTCATCTCTGCAGCATCCATCGATGGCGGGTTGTTTTGGCAGACGGGCTTGGGCGTGGACGGCGCGGCCGCTATGATCGGCGGCGTGTGCGCCGGTGGATCCGGTAAGGCGGCGTCTCCGTCTTTGATGTATGTGGACAATACGCTGGTGGTCGCTCCCGGCGACTCGACGTTGAGCGCAATTGACCCCGCAAGCGCGAAAGCTACATCATCCCTGCAGCTTGACGGCGCGATTCTGGGCAGGATGGCCTTGGCGCCCGCCGCGATGACGGGATTGGCTGACGGGGGTCCCGTGCTTGTTGTCGGAACGTCGGCGCCCACCGTGTACATGGTTACATTTGAGCAGGGAAAGCTCGCGGTGGCGTCGGAGTGCTCGCTTGGCAGCGCCGGCGGCCAGGCGCTGCAGCTGGCTCCCGCGGCCCCGGTGGTGCTGGGAGGCCGCGCGTACTTCTCCGTGACGTCTGCATTTGAGGGCGAAGGCTCCGGTTATGGCGCCGCGCTGGGGGTGCAGGGTGGTTTTTGCGCGGTCGACCTGGTTGATGAGCAGGGGGCTCCCGCCGTTGCGTATGCCGACAGCGCGCTGGATCCGCGCTGCATACCCGCCGCTCCCGTAGCCGTGGCGTACGGCGCCAACGCGCGCGAGGCAACCGTCGAGCTCTACGCCGTTACCTTTGAGGGCGATCTGTACCGATGCCAGGTGGCGACCGATGGTTCGAGCAGTGCGTTGGGCAAGGTGGAGCTTGCTTGGACCTCGGCGAGCGATGAGGCGTTTGGCGAATCGGAGAGCGCGGAATCGGGGGCCTCGTCCCTTGCCTGCTATGCCGCGCAGGCTCCCGCGAGCTCGGCGGCGCCGGTTGTGGCGCGCGACGGCTCGGTCTATTTTTGCCTTGCAGATTCGGACGAGAACGGAAACCCCTCAGCGGGCACGGCGCGCCTGATCGTCGTTTCGCCCGACAGCTCTCGCGCGGTCTCCACGCCGGTTGGCGGTAGCGTGGGCCTGGACACGTTGGCGAGCAGCCTTGCCGGCATCACGCTGCCCAACGGTGCTGGCCTTGGCGTGGGCGTGCTGGTGTTTGTTGTGGGGTTCGCGGCGTATGCGTACATTCGCAATCGGGGCGGTCGCAGCGCGCAGGATGAGGGTCTGGACGAGTGGCGCTCGCAGCATAGAGACGAGCGCCACGGCGGGGGTGCCGAGCGTTAGAGCTCGATTTCCAGTTCGACGGGGCAGTGGTCGCTGCCAAAGATATCGTTACGGATGCGCGCGCCGCGGACGTTGCTCGCGATGGCATCGCTCACCAAGAAGTAGTCGATACGCCAGCCCGCGTTGTTCTTGCGGGCGTTGAAGCGGTAGCTCCACCAGCTGTAGACGCCCTCCACATCGGGATTGAGGCTGCGCCACGTGTCGGTGAAGCCCGCGTCGAGCAGTTCGGTGAACTTGCCGCGCTCCTCGTCCGAAAAACCAGCGTTGCCGCGATTGCTCTTGGGATTCTTGAGGTCGATCTCGTTGTGGGCAACGTTGAAGTCGCCGCAGGTGATGACGGGCTTTCCGGTCTCGTCCTCAAGACTTTTAAGGAAGGCGCGGTATGCGTCGTCCCACGCCATGCGCGTGTCGATGCGGGCGAGCTCGTTTTGCGCGTTGGGCGTATAGACGTCTACAAGCCAGAAGCGGTCGAACTCGAGCGCGCAGACGCGGCCCTCGGTTACGGCGACGGCTAAAAGCTCTGCCGCCTCGCCTTCGCCCGCAAAGGGCAGCAGGCTGTCTGCGTGGCGAACGGACAGGGGCTCCACGCGCGTAAAGACCGCGGTGCCGGAGTAGCCCTTGCGCTGGGCATAGCTCCATACCTGGTGGTAGCCCGGCAGGTCGATTTCTACCTGGCCCTCCTGCAGCTTGGTTTCTTGCAGGGCGATTACGTCGGCATCAAGCTGGTGGACGATGTCGGTAAAGCTGGGGTCCTTCTTTAGGACGGCGCGCAGGCCGTTGACGTTCCAAGAGGCGAGCTTCCAGGTGCGCGCGGCGTTGCTGTTTGTCATGGTTCCTCCGAATATAATTGCAGGAAAATACGCAGTTTCTCATGGTTTACCAATTGTGGCTCACACTATACTAGAACATCACCGAGCGCCATTTCCCAACCCGGCGGTTGCCAGCCGGAGAGGAAGGAACAAGGATGGACATCTTTGAATCCCCTGCGGTCGATGTTGATGAAGCGACCGTTGTGAATGATATCGAGCCGGACGAGTCCGGATCTGCCGCCCCTGCGGTGGCGGCGGGCGTTGGGGTCGCGGGCGCCGTCGCCGACGACGCACGCGTCGATGCGCCCCATATGGCCCTTGCCGGCGTGCTACGCACACTGTTTTGCGTCCTGTGCTGGTTCATGTTGGCTGCCGCGGTGGTGTATCTGGGCGTGGCGGGCATGAACTACGCGCTGATTAGCGCCGCGCAGATTCCAGAGGAGCTGCGCGGCACTAAGATTTTGCTTATCTATTCGGCGGTGCAAGCGGTGCTGTTCGCCGCTGCCGGCGTGATGGGCCTTGTGGGCATCGCGCGCACGGATAACCAGCGCTATCTGCGGCTAGCCCCCTGCGCGCCCGCCGTGTTGGCAATCGCCGCAGAGGCAACGCAGATGTTCAATATGGGCGATCACATTCTGGATAACAGGTTTATCTTTGGTGCCAATTTCTTCTTTGGCATCCTTGCCATACTGGCCGCGGCGCTGGCCGCGGCGGGCCTGTATCTGTTTGGCAAACATGATGATGGGCGGATGCCTCGGTATGGAGCGATCGTTACGTTTGATACGGACCCCGTAGCGGTATCGCAGACGCCCCTGCCTGCAGCGTCTGCCGACGTTGACCCCCTGCATGGGTCTGCGCAGGGTCTTATGCAGGATGCCGCTTTGGATGATGAGGCCGAAGCCCTGCCGGCACTCGGTGGCATGGGGGCTTCTGATGTTGAGCCGGACGTTGCGGATGAAGATGCGGCCGATGAGGCGGCAGGTGGCGGCTATGAAGACGATGATGAAGAAGTGGCGCGTCCCCACGGCGCCCATTTCTAGCAAGCGGTTTGCAGGCGAAAAACAACAGACGGATAGGGGAGAGACCATACATGGCAAAGGCTATCACCGAAGAGAAGCTGGCATCACAGGAGCTGTCCAAGCTGTTTGAGACGCATTCGCGCGTGGTGTTCTTTGGTGGCGCGGGCGTGTCGACGGCGAGCGGTATTCCGGATTTCCGCAGCCAGGACGGCCTGTACCACCAGCAGTTCTCCTATCCTCCCGAGACCATCTTGTCCCACAGCTTCTACGTTGCCAATCGCGGCGAGTTTTATGAGTTTTACCGCACCAAGATGATCGCGCTGGATGCCCGACCCAACCAATGCCATCTCAAGCTTGCCCAGTTGGAGCGCGAGGGCGTGCTGAGCGCGGTGGTGACGCAGAATATCGACGGCCTGCATCAGATGGCGGGCTCGAAACGCGTGTTTGAGCTGCACGGTTCCGTTCATAGGAATGTTTGCCAGCGCTGCGGCGCCACCTTTGACGCGGAGTGGGTGATGGCCCGTGAACATGAGGATTACCAGGGCGCTCCCGTATGCCCGCATTGCCGCGGCGAGATTAAGCCGGACGTTGTTTTATACGAAGAGCCTTTGGATGAGAAGGTCATGATCGGCGCGATTGAGGCAATCTCGCAGGCAGACGCCCTTATTGTGGGGGGAACGTCGCTGGTGGTCTATCCTGCAGCGGGCCTTACCCGCTACTTCAACGGCGACTCGCTGGTTATTGTGAACCGCGATCCAACGCCGCAGGACTCGCGCGCGGACCTGCTGATATCTTGCGATATCGCGAAGGCGTTTGATTTCTAGCGCAGGCGGCTCGAAGCGCGGGGGATGATGGTGCCCGGAACCTCGATGTGCTGGGGTGCCGGCATGAATCCGCCACGCCGGCTCAGCTGGTCGATCGCGGTGAATAGCTGCTCCAACGCTGCCGTAGCGAGACCTGCGGTGTCCTGCATGGCCGTGGTTACGCCGCCAAAGAGAACGTGGTTCCAGGGGTACTCGTCGAACGTGGCCACAAGCGCATCGCGCGGAACCACGGTATCCGTAAGGCCAAGGGCCTCTACAAAGCGCAGGAAAACAAGGCCGTTGATGGCGATGAATCCCGTAATGGGCTTGCAGCTTGTCGCGGCGGCGCTATGGCTGGGAATTTCGGCCGGCTCCAAGCATGCACTGATCTGCGCCGCGGCATGTCCGGCGTCTGGGTCGAGTGCCAGCACGCATCCCGCAAGGCCGCGACGGCGAATCTCATGCTCAAACCTATCTGCACGTCCGCGGCGAACCGAGCTGGTCTCATCATATTCGGTCAGCAGGTGGTAGCGCGTGCACCCCGCCTGCTGAAGTTGGTCTAAAAGCTCGTCGATAAGTGCAGCGTTGTTAGAGGTAACTAGTGAGAGGTCAATGCCTTCGACATCGCGGTCGAGCAGCACCACGGGTTTGGTGGCGGCGACGGCGCGCAGCGGAGCGGGGTCGTTGGAGCAGGTGTTGACGATGATACCGTCCACGCCCGCATCGACCAGCCGCTCTAGGGCCTCGGCCTCTGACTGGGAATTATTGGAGCTGATGGCGGTAACTATGGAACAACCGCGCTGCGCCGCTTGCTGCGAGAGTTCTTCGAGCATGGCGCTAGAGAAGGGGTTGCGGATGTCTGCAAGAATAACCCCTATGGTATTGGTACGGTCTAGGCGCAGGCTCCTCGCAGCGTTATTGGGCTTGTAGCCCGTGCGCTCGATAACCTGGGCGATACGGTCGCGGGTCTCTGGCGACATGGAGCCGTAGCGCTTGTTGAGGAAGCGCGAGACGGTAGCCGGGCTAACGCCTGCCTGTTCTGCGATGTCTTTGATGGTGACGCGTGCCATGGATCCCCCGCATTGTCTCCACTTTTTTATGAAAGAGAAAAAACCTCTTGCAACCGTGTTCTCAAACACTATACTACGAATCAGTTAGGAAAACGATTTCCCAATGGTAGATACAATGGGAAATCGATTTATAAATAAGAGGCTTCCTACGGGCCTCGCACGTGCACGTTCCAAGAAGAAAGGGAGCGCGACCATGGATAAGAAGAGCTGTGTTCTGACGTTTGGCGAAATCATGATGCGCCTGTCGCCCAAGAACAACCTGCGTATCGAGCAGGCCGTTGAGTTTGATGTGCGCTATGGCGGCGCTGAGGCCAACACCGCGCTGTCCCTTGCTTATCAGGGCGATAATGCAGCTTACGTCTCCGTTGTGCCTGCCAACCGCTTGGGCGATTGCGCGCTGCGCTCGCTGGTTGCCTACGGCGTCGATACCTCTCGCGTGGTGCGCGATGGCGACCGCCTGGGCAGCTATGTGTTCGAGGTCGGCGCGTCCGTCCGCGGTAACGGTTGCGTGTACGACCGCAAGTACTCCGCCATCAATATGGCTTCCCACGCCGCGCTCAATTGGGATTCTATCTTTGAGGGCGTCGACGTGTTCTACTTCTCCGGCGTGACCCCCGCCGTGTCCCAGGAGATGGCGATCGCGTGCAAGGAAGCTCTGGCCTGCGCCCGCGAGCGCGGCATTCTGACCGTGTGCGACCTTAACTACCGCGGCAAGATGTGGAGCCCCGAGCGTGCCCAGCAGGTGATGCGCGAGCTTCTGCCGCTGGTGGACGTCTGCATCGCTAACGATGAGGACGCTCCCTCCGCTCTGGGCATGACCTGCGTGTCCGGTTCTTTGGATAACGGCATCGACGAGCGCATGGATTACGTTGAGATGGCCCGCCAGATCTGCGAGGAGTTTGGATGCAAAGAGGTTCTCTCTGTCATCCGCAACATTAAGTCGGTCGAGGATTCCCAGTGGATGGGCATGCTCTATCGTGCCGGTAACGATAACCTGCTGCCCGCTCCGGCCGATTCCGCGGGCGAGTATTTCTTCAGCCCCGTGTACGACATGCACGTGCTCGAGGGCGTGGCAGCGGGCGACGCGTTCTCCGGCGCCTATTTGCACGCGCTGCTGCACGGCTATGAGCCGCAGGACGTTATCGATTACGCTATCGCGGGCTCTGTGCTCAAGCTGACCGTGCGCGGCGACTCCAATCTGGTCACCGAGGCGGAAATCAAGGCCGTGGCAGCCTCTGCCGGCGGCGGCACCCGCGTTGCGCGCTAGATTATCTCGTCCAAAAACTGCTGCTAACTGCTGGTAACTGTTGATATACGCTCGTGTGAGAGAGGAAGCCGTTAATGTTTGAATCCTTTTACAAGAAGCTCGAGGGTCTTGGAATTGTTCCGGTTGTGGTTCTGGACGATGTCGCTCAGGCTGTTCCCATGGCAGATGCCCTGATGGCTGCGGGCATGTGCTCCGCCGAGGTCACGTTCCGCACCGATGCCGCCGCGGATTGCATTCGCGCCATGCGCGAGGCATATCCGGAGATGGCCGTGGGCGCCGGCACCGTTTTGACGGTTGAGCAGGTCGACCAGGCCGTCGCCGCTGGCGCCGAGTTCATTGTCGCCCCCAACTTTGATCTCGAGGTTGTCCAGCACTGCATCGATATCGATGTGCCCGTGCTGCCCGGTACCGTCACCCCGTCCGAGGTTGGCGCGGCCGAGAAGATGGGCCTTATGGTTACCAAGTTCTTCCCCGCAGCGCAGTACGGCGGCCTTAACACCATCAAGGCCATCTGCGCTCCGTTTACCCGCCACCGTTTCATGCCCACCGGCGGCGTGAGCCTGGCAAATGTGGAGGAGTATCTCTCTTGCGACAAGATCATCGCGTGCGGCGGCACCTGGATGGTCAAGGCTTCTATGTTCGCCGATGGCGATTTCTCCCAGGTCCAGCAGCAGGCTGCTGAGGCCATGAACATGGTGAAAAAGATCCGCGGCTAAACTAATCCCGGGGGTGGTTGCGTCGGGCTTCTGCTCTCGCCGCGGTTCTTTTCACGATATAAGATGCGAACGCGCGCTGCCGAAAACTCCCTGGTCGGCAGTGCGCGTTCGTTTGTATGGGCTGTGCTGATGATTTATGCGAACGCATAAAAAGAGGGAGATGACCATGCGCCGCCTTTTGACCACGGCTGATATTGGAAAGCTGGTCCGCAAGGAGCGCCGCAGGCAGGGCGCAACGCAGGCGGAGCGGGACATCGTCCAAAAACTAGAGCGTGGTGGCACCCCACAAAACGGAGCAGTCCAGCACCTGGTGCGGGTCGACCTCGCCCTTTTGGCGAATCTGGTCGAGGAGTACCTTCGCGGCGACTTCGCCTTCTTCATGGGCAGGTTGCACTACAACGGATACGGAAGGGGAGGCGACTTCGGCCCATTCGGTGTTGTCGAAGCCCAGGAGGCCCACGCGGTCGGGCATGAGCGGGTAGAAGTCCTTGCAGGCGCGGTAGATGTCCGGCAGGGCCCAGCAGTTGGGCGCGAAGACGAGGGTAGGGGTCTCGCCGTCGATATGCTCGGCCAGGAATGCCTTGAGCGCCTCTGGGTCAACGCGGTCGTTTTCGAGAATGAACTGCGAGAAACCAAGGCCGTGGGCTTCGAGCGCGTCGACAAAGCCGCTGAAGCGCTCGATACGGCTAGAGATCAGGCCGGGTTCTGCCGTCACCACGATAAACCGTTCGTAGCCCTTATGGATGCACTGGTCCACCGCCTGATAAGAAGATTCGTAGTTGTCAGTCTTGACCCAGCTCGATGCATGGTCGTATAGCTTGGAATCGATGAACACCAACTGCTTGCCGGCATCGAGGATCGATTTGCTGACCTCTCTAAACTGCGCGGTGGGCTGGACGATGAATCCGTCGACGCCAATTGCGAGCAGGCGGTCGATATAGGCGAGCTCGTTTTTCTTATCGAAGTTCGAGCTGCAGACCAGCATGCGGTAGCCCTCGTCATCGATAACGCTTTCGATACCCTTGACGATGAGGTTGGAGAACGTGTTGGTGATGTCGCCGATAATGACGCCGATGAGGTTGCTCTGCTTGGCATTCATGCCGCGTGCCAGCGGGCTGGGCTGGTAGCCGGTCTCATCGATAGCGAGGCGGATGCGCTTTTGGGTCTCTTCTGACATGCGGTCCGTCTTGCCATTGAGATAGAAGGAGACGGTGGTCTTGGAAGTGCCCGCCATCTGGGCGATATCGTTGATGGTGATTCGCTTTTTACCAGCGGCGGTCTTGCTGCTTGCCATAGGGAACTCCAAGGTTAGACACGGTCATACAAACCAGTTTAGCATCGGTCAATGAAAAACACCGGGCACGGCGGTGTTGAATGCCGTGCCCGGTGCAGGAAAAGGGGGCGAATGGAAGCAATGTGTTGCTTTAGAGGCCCAGGATCTCCTTGACCTTGGCGATAACGACCTCGTTGGTGGCGTTCTCAAAGAAGAGCTCCTGGAAGTGCTCGCCCGCGAGGGCGCCCTTGACCAGGTCGGCGTCCAGACCGTCGAGAAGCTCGGGGAAGGACTTGAAGTTGTTCTCGCGAACAACGTCCAGAATCTTCTTGTTGCGCTGCTCGGGAACGACGCGATCCTTGGGGTAGCCCTTGCCAGACTCCTCGCAGAAAAGCTTCTCGAAGGTGTACTGGAGGTTCAGCTCGTTGCCCCAGCCGTTCTTGAGGGCGAAGGGCATGGAGATAGCGTTGCCGTCGTTGATCTGGGCGAAGGTGTAGGCGTCAAGGGGGTCGGCAACGTGGCCGCAGATGACGCCGGGGAAGCTGTTGAGCGCGAGCATGGCGCCCTCGCCGGTGCCGCAGCCGGTGATGACGTAGTCGACGGCGCCACCGTTGAGCAGGACGGCGGCAAGGATGCCGTTCTGGACGTAGGTGAGCTGGGCGGTGTCCTCAGCGGTGTACATACCATAGTTGTAGACGGTGTGGCCCATGGGCTCGACGACCTTCTTGAGTGCCTCCTCGATGACGGCGTTCTTGGCGGCCTGGCTGTTCTCGTTGATGAGGGCGATCTTCATGATGCTATAACTCCTAACTGAAGAATCGGTTTACCCGCGTTTACTTGGTAACTACAGCATCTAATTAGTAAAACGGTTTGTCAAGTAATGGAATGTAAGTATAGAAGAAACACCACGTTCTTACCGTTTGTTGACCAAATACTACCGTTCACAGTTTAGTAAACTCCATTTCTATTGCGCTAATAGGTGGTGATTGGCAATATACAAACCAGCAAACCGGTTTTGCAAAACACAAACTGGTTTGCTCACCCAAGTGGAGGCAAGTACGGTTGGGAGGAAGCCGCAACTGCTTTCGGTATTGAAAGGAATCTGCACTATGGGTCGTGTGAACACGGAGGAGATCGCAGATCGCGAACGCTGGCTATCCGCCGCACCGCTCACCAAAGAAGAAATCGACCGCGGCCTGGCATGCTGCATCGCCCAAATCGATGCCAACATGGATGTCTTTGGCGTCAAGTTCCCTTGGTCCGCCACCAAGGGCCTGGAGTACCCTATTATCGAGAACATCGAATGGACCGACGGCTTCTGGACCGGCCTGCTGTGGCTCGCCTACGAGGTAACCGGGGACGAGAAGTACCGCGAGCGTGCCATGGAGAACGTCTCGAGCTTCACCAACCGCGTCGAGAACAAGATCGAGCTGGACCACCACGACCTCGGTTTCCTGTACACGCCCTCCTGCGTCGCCGCATACAAGCTCACCGGCGACCAGGGTGCCCGCCGCGCCGCCATCATGGCTGCCGACCAGCTGCTCACCCGCTGGCAGCCCAAGGGCAAATTCCTGCAGGCCTGGGGCCCCACCGACAGCGCCGAGCATTACCGCTTCATCATCGATTGCATGCTGAACGTGCCGCTACTCTATTGGGCCAGCGAGGAGACCGGCGACCCCAAGTACCGCGATATCGCCGCCATGCACTTCAAAACCACCTGCGACAACATCATTCGCGAGGACGGTAGCGCCTTCCACACCTACTACATGAACCCTGAGACCGGCGGCCCCGATCACGGTGCGACCCGTCAAGGATACTCCGATGATTCCGCATGGGCCCGCGGCCAGGCGTGGGGCATGTACGGCATCCCGCTGAACATGCGCTATCTGGGAGATAGGTCCTACCTGGAGGCCTGGCGAGCGATGAGCAATTACTTCCTCAACCGCCTACCCGAGGATTCCATCTGCTACTGGGACCTCATCTTTGGCGATGGATCCGGTCAGCCCCGCGACTCCAGCGCCGCCGCCGCAGCGGTCTGCGGCATGATGGAGATGGCCCCCATGCTGGACGCCGATGACGCCGATGCGCCGGTATACGCTGGCGCCTGCAACGCCATCATGCGCTCGCTGATCAACGGCTACACGTCTGATGACCACGCTCCTCTTCGTCCGATCCTGTACCACGGCGTCTATAGCTGGCATTCCGGCAAGGGCGTGGACGAAGGCAACATCTGGGGCGACTACTACTTTATGGAAGCTTTGGTTCGCAGCAGCAGGCGCTGGAACCCGTACTGGTAGGAGAGGATTAAATTATGAGCACTCCCAACATCGTTATGGCTCGCGTCGACGAGCGTTTGGTTCACGGCCAGGGCCAGCTTTGGATCAAGGCCCTCGGCGTCAACACCGTTATCGTCGCCGATGACGAGGCTGCAGCCGACCCCATGGCGCAGACCCTGATGAAGACGGTCATTCCCAACAACATCGCGATGCGCTTTTTCACCATCCAAAAGGTTATCGATATCATCCACAAGGCCGCTCCCGCCCAGACTATCTTCCTGATCGTCAAGAATCCGGCCAACGCGCTGCGTTTGGTCGAGGGAGGCGTGCCCATCACCGAGCTCAACGTTGGCAACATCCACAACGCCGACGGCAAGGAGAAGGTTACCCGCTCCATCTTCGTTGGCCCCGAGGACAAGGCTGCCATCATCGAGATGGCTGACAAGTACGGCGTGACCTTCAACACCAAGACCACTCCCAGCGGCGCCGATGGCACCGTCGAGGTCGATCTGGTTGCTTTCTGCAAGCAGTCCGCGTAGCGCGAAAAAGCCTGCAGTCGCATATATGTACGTGAGATTCAACCTATAAGGAGGAAAGGTGGAAATCTCTCTCATTCAGGCCGTGCTGGTCGGCCTTTGGACCGCGGTGTGCTGGTCGGGCATGCTGTTTGGTATCTACTCCAACCGTTGCTTGGTGCTTTCGTTTGGCGTTGGCGTCATTCTTGGCGACATTCCCACGGCCCTGGCCGTCGGTGCGGTTGGCGAGCTTGCATTCATGGGCTTCGGCGTTGGCGCGGGCGGTACGGTTCCCCCCAACCCCATCGGCCCGGGTATCGTCGGTACCCTGCTTGCTATCACGTCTGCTGACGTGACCCCGGAGAGCGCCCTCGCCCTCTCCATCCCCTTCGCCGTGGCGATCCAGTTCCTGCAGACGGCTATCTACACCGCCTGCGCTGGCAACCCCGAGGCTGCCAAGCGCGCCCTCGAGAGCGGCAACCTCGGTAAGTGGCATACCGTCGCCAACATCACCGTCGTCCTGTTCGCTATCGGCGGCTTCGCCCTTGGTTTCCTCGCCGCCTATGCCATGCCCCTGCTCCAGACCCTCGTCGGCATGATCCCGGCTTGGCTCACCAAGGGCCTGTCCGTCGCCGGCGGCATGCTGCCCGCCATCGGCTTCGCCATGATCATGAGCGTCATGCTCTCCAAGGAGTTCATCCCCTTCGCGCTGCTCGGCTACATCGCCGCCGCCTACCTCAAGCTTCCCGTTGTGGGCATCGCTATGGTCGGCCTTGTCTTTGCCCTCAAGCACTACTTCGATGTTAAGAAGCAGGAGGAGAACGCGCCCGTCGCTGCTCAGGAGGTAAACCACGATGACTGGATCTAACACCGGCGCGGCTCAGACTCCCGTGCTGACCAACCGCGATTACACCAAGACCATGCTGCGCTCCTACTTCCTGCAGAATGGCTTCAACTACAGCAATTACCAGGGCCTTGGCTATGCAAACGTCATCTACCCCGCGCTGAAGAAGATTCACGGCGATGACAAGCAGGCTCTCTGCGAGGACCTGGAGAAGAACAGCGAGTTCTACAACACCAACCCCGTCCTGCTGCCGTTCATCACCTCGCTGCACATCGCGATGGCCGACCAGGGCATGGATTACGACGAGGTCCGCGGCCTCAAGATGGCCCTCATGGGTCCGCTGGCCGGCATCGGCGACTCCCTGTCCCAGTTCTGCATCGCCCCGCTGTACTCCACCATCTTCGCGTCCCTGGCCACTAGCGGCCTGGCCTTTGCGCCCGTCGCCTTCTTCCTGGCCATCAACGCGACCCTGCTTGCCATCAAGACCGTCATGTGCAACCTTGGCCACAAGCTGGGCGCCGCGGTCGTCGACAAGCTCAGTAAGTCGATGAGCCTGATTTCCGAGACCGCGAGCATGGTCGGCGTCACCGTTATCGCTGGTCTGTCCGCTACCTTTGTCAAGATCAACATCGGCGTCGAGTTCGCTGCCGGTGCGGTCGAGGAGGGCGTCAAGCAGTCCACCGTCAACATTCAGGGCATGATGGACAACATCGCTCCGTCGCTGCTGCCCATGTTGTACATGCTCCTCATGTACTACCTCATCAAGAAGCGCGGCTGGAATACCTACAAGCTGGTAATCCTCACGGTTATCATCGGTGTCGCGCTGTCTTGCGCCGGCGTTCTTATCTAAAAGAGCCCACCCCCTTCAAAGCGCCGTTCCAGTTGCACTGGGCGGCGCTTTTTTCTTAGAGTTGTTCGTGCGGTATCCTCGTCCGCACCGTTTCGCATGGGGCGCCAGGCGATGGCGTCGACCGGCGGAACCGAGACAGAAATGGTGAGACCTATGGAACAAACCCAGCAGCCCACTTTGCGCGGAGCCCTTACCGGCCTGGTCCGCCACGCGGGGAGACCCGCTTTTGCCCATGTGGGGGCGGATGCCGCGTTGGGACATGTTCGCGCCGCCGCCGCGACCCTGCGCGTAGGGGAGATGCCCGCTCGCTTGGCGCTGATGGACACGGCTTCGATTGTGAGCCGTGCTGACGACGTGATGCGCGGCGTCTTCTACTTCACCAAACCATGGGACATGGAGCGCTGCGCCACGCCGTTCGAGCTGCCCGCCAATCCGTATGAGATCGACTGGTGCGTGGTGAACAACGACGACGAGGAATGGTGCTTCATGCTCAATCGCATGGACTACCTTGAGGACCTTGCCGCCGCGTTCTTGGTGACCGGAGACGTTGAATACGCCCGCCATGCCCTCGACCTTGTGCTCGCTTGGGTGGCGGCGCATCCGGCGATCGAACCGCGCCTTTCGACCCGAACGCTCGACACGGGCATTCGCCTTCGTAGCTGGGTGCGCGTGCTGCCCGTGCTTGAGTTTGCCGGCGTGCTGGGACTTGATTCCATAGCTCGCATCCTGCGCAGCGCCGGCGACCAGATCGATTACCTGGGGGAGCGCTACCTGCCCAAGTACGAGACCAGCAACTGGGGCAGCATCCAGACCTGCGCCATCGTGGAGACCGTTCTGATGCTGGCGGGCGCCGGCAATGACGAGGGCTGCTACGCGTGGGCCCTGGAGCGCCTGGCGTCCCAGCTGCCCGCACAGGTCTACCCAGATGGCGTGGATTGGGAGCTTTCTCCCATGTATCACATCGAGGTCATGCTCTATGTGCTCGGAACCCGCGCCGCTCTGGAGCGCTGCGGTCTCGAGGTTCCCTCTTCGATCGACAGCGCCTCGCGCGGGCTGTCATGGGGCCTTGCCATGCAGACCATGCCCGGCTGCGTCATCGATGCCGTGGGCGATTCCGACCGCTTAGCGGTCAACGGCGTGGTTGCCCTTTCCGCCGCGTTGTTGCGTTCGGGCGAGCTCAAGTACATTTCCGGAGTGGAAACCTTGGACGCCCTTGACCTTATGGCATACGGTTGCGGTGTGGCGGACGCGCTTTGCGGCGTACCCGCCGTGGTGCCGCAGCAACGCGTCTTTGATGGCGAGGATTCCGGCACGTACACGGCGCGCGGATCGTGGGGCCAGCATGCCGGCGCGGCGCTGTTCCTCAACGGTCCCCTTGGCAGCGGCCACGGCCATAGCGATAACCTGCACGTTTCCTTGTGGGTCGACGGCCTGCCCGTGCTGGTGGATTCCGGCCGCTACACCTATCGCGAGGACGTGGATATGCGCCCGTGGCTTAAAGGGCCGTACGCCCACAACGGCCTTATGGTCGACGGATCCTCGTCCAGCGCGCCCAAGGGCAGTTGGGGCTATAGCGATTTTTGCCAACCGCTCAAGACCTACGCGCGCCATAGCGGTCGCTTCCATTATTGGGAGGGCGTCGTGGTGGAGCATGACCCCTGCGCCGTGTTGGTGCGCAAGGCCCTTTTTATCGACGAGGGAATTTTGGTGGGTTGCGACGAGGTGCATTGCACGGGCGACCATCAGCTAACGTCTTTGTTCCATTTCGATCCACAGCTTGAGTTGGAGGCGCTTGCTGAAGAGGGTGCGGACGATGCCTACGGGGATTTGGGCGTCCGCTACTCCGTTCGCCGTGCGGGCGAAGAGGTCGCCGTGTTCTGCACCGAGGGCGATTGCACGGTGGAGGAGGGCGAGTGTTCGCTTGATTACAACCAGCTCTCGACTCAGCGGGTCGCAAAGGTGACGTCCGGGTTTACCGACAGCGCGGCGCGGCTGTGGTGCGTGGCGCCCGCGGGGGTGCGCGTGGAGGACGCGCAGGTGTGGCGCAATGCGGACGAGGCGGTAGGGCGCGACTTGGCAAGCGCCTTGCGCATCACGACGCGCGACGGATCCGTTTACACCGTGGCGTTCTTCCACCGCGAGGCGTATAGCGGCGTCAAGGCGTTTGCGCTGGAGGGCGTCTCCTTCCATGGCAAGGCGGCGGTTGTCTCAGAGCGCGACGGCAAACGAACGCTTCATCTGATGCGCGCCTAAGATCAAAGGCGGTCCGTTGCATGCCCGCCGCGGGAAGGCGCGGAGGCGTTGCGACGGACCGTTCTGCAATGCTAGAACGGCACGCTCCGATACACGTTTGAAAATCGGTATCGGAGCGTGCCGTTCTTTTCTAAAAAGCGCCTCGATGCGTCTACAGCAGATGACCCAACACCATCAGCTGGGTAAGCCCCGGCCAGGGCGAGGGGTCGTCGGCGCGAACCAAGTCGCACAGGCGGATCCATTCGATGTCGACACCGCCCAAATCGACTAGCTGCGGCATTCCGGTCTTCTCGAGGCGCGCGGTGATGTCGGTTCCGTCGGAGCAGACAAGACGTACCTGCTGCCACCAGGAATCGTGCGGAAAGTCCGCGCGCAGCACAATGGCCGCTTGCTCGGCGTGGACCGTGCGGCCAAACTGAATCTCAAGATAGGCGTCGTCGCGACCGTTGATGCCCCAGCTCTCATAGGGCCAGCGTCCGTGATGGATGCTCTGGAAAGTGCCATCGATGGCATTGCGCGCGATGAAGCGCGGGTTGGTGGCGCCCGTATTGGTCACCGCGTGCGGATAGATGGCGGTTTGGTCCATCAGGTCGTGGGAATTTAGGGCGAGGTTACGGAAGTTGGAGCGCTCGCGCGGATCGAGCACGCGCGCGTAGCCCCAGTGGCAGTCGCCGGTGAAGGCCTGGATGGGATAACCGTCGCGATCGGCACAAAAGGGGATGGGGAACTCGAAGCGTCCGCCTTTGAGGACGATGACGCTTGGCGGCAGGCTCTCGTCCAGCTGAACTTCAAGTTCGATGGAGTCTTGGTCGCTTTCAAGGACGAGGATGTCGCCCGGCTGGTATTCGGAGTAGCGGGTGTCGAGATGCACCAGCGTGTCACCGGTGGATGTTCCCAAAACGTCGCCGTCTTTATTGACGAGGCTTAGGGTGATGGTTGCCATGGGGAGTCCTTAGAACGAAGCTGTTTATGTAAGAGCATGGGTTGGCGAATGCTCGCAGAAGGATGAAACGCTAAAAAGAGAGCCACGGCGGCTAAGGTCGCGCGTGGCTCTGTATGCAAGCGTGTCGGACGTGTCGGCGCTGCGTTACGCAGGCTGCTTGCCGATGTAGGCGAGGATGCCGCCGTCGACGTACAGGATGTGGCCGTTAACGAAGTTGGAAGCATCGGAGGCCAGGAAGACCGCGGGGCCCTTGAGGTCCTCGGGGGTGCCCCAGCGGGCAGCGGGCGTCTTGGAGACGATGAACTGGTCGAACGGGTGACGGGAGCCGTCGGCCTGACGCTTGCGCAAAGGAGCGGTCTGCGGGGTGGCGATGTAGCCCGGCCCAATGCCGTTGCACTGGATGTTGGCCTCGCCAAACTCAGAGCAGATGTTGCGGGTCAGCATCTTGAGTCCGCCCTTGGCTGCGGCGTAGCCGGCGACGGTCTCGCGGCCGAGTTCGCTCATCATGGAGCAGATGTTGATGATCTTGCCGTGGCCGCGCTCGATCATGCCGGGCAGAACGGCCTTGGCAACGATGAAGGGGGCGTTGAGGTCGACGTCGACAACCTGGCGGAAGTCCTCGACGTTCATCTCGAGCATGGGGATGCGCTTGATGATGCCGGCATTGTTGACCAGGATATCGACGCCGCCAAGGTCGCGCTCGATGTTGGCGACGAGCTCGGCAACCTGGGCCTCGTCGGTGACGTCGGCAAGGTAGCCGCGGGCATCGACGCCCGCCTCGGCGTAGCTGGCCAGGCCTGCCTCGAGCTTCTGCTGGTCACGGTCGTTAAAGGCGATTTTCGCGCCCGCCTGGGCAAGGGCGGTGGCGATGGCGAAGCCAATGCCATAACTGCCGCCGGTAACCAGGGCAACCTTACCGTCGAGGCGGAAGCTGTCCATAGAGAATGCAAAACCGGTTTCTTCTGCCATAATAATGAACCTCCAAGCCGGATTATCGAAGAGTGGGCAGCGTGTAACTGGGTGTTGCTGCCCAATACATAGTCAAACTTAGTAAACCGGTTTTGTCAAGCAAGGATTTTGAACTTCCGGCGTGCGGCGCGTAATTCACAAGGTGCACACCGTACGGGTAAAAACGCGCGTTGTCCCCCAAAGGAGGGGTCGGCGCGCGATTGCGTTTCGGATGAATGAAGGCGGGTGCTGCCGTCGCCTAGTCCTTCGCGGGCTCCTGGCCGGCTCCCGCCTTGGCGGCTGCGGTGATGGAGGACGTGGCGCTGTTAGCCAGCTGATTGACCTTATCGATCACCTGCTGCTCGGGGTGGTCCTCGGCGTGCAGCGGCAAATCGGGGCGAACCGCGTTGTAGACCAGTTGGATAAACTTGGCGGCGCCGTCGGATGAGAGGTGGGTGCCGTCGCCGTCGAACAGATCGTTGCGGCCCTCGCTATAGCCGTACCAATCGATGATGCGAACGTTGGGGTAGCGCTCCGCGGCACGGGTGATGGCCTCGTTGGTCGGCCCAACCCAGGGCTGAGGGCTGCGCGTTGTTATAAAGACCACTACGCGCTTGTCGCCCAGCAGGCTCATCATCTGGTCGATGTTCTCGTCCGTAACCAGGCCGTTGGTGCCCAGTGCAATAACTACGATCTTACCCGCTTGATTGCCGGCGATGTACTGCGATGCCAGGTCAACGCCCGTGGTGAACTGCCGGTTCTTGGCGGCGTCAATGTGGCCGTGGGGAAAGGTCTGCTCAAAGTTGGGGATGGTGCGCAGCGATACGGAGTCGCCAATCATCAGCACGTCGTAGGCGCCGGCGGGAAAGCCGTTTTTATCCGTTTCCACTTCGCCGCCGTCCGTGGCTGCGTCGGCGGTTGCGGACGGCTGCTGAGACTCGTTCCCGGCGTTACCCTCAAGCAACGCCGCCCCCTTTTCGCTTAGTGCCGAGGTGTCGGGAACAAATACCAGGCCGCCCAGCGCAAGCAGCAGCGTGGCGCTGGCGATGCCAAAGGGGATAGCGTGCTTTTGAATGATTTGCAGCGGCTCCTCGCCCTGTCGGACGTGGCGGAAAAACGCTCCAAGCGCCCCGCGCCTAAACGGCGTCTCGATGAAGCGATAGGAGCATTCGGCCACCGCAAGGACAACGGCCAGCTGAATCGCCGTCATCCACCAAGGGGTCTGGCGAATGTCGGCAACGGGGTTCATAAGGAGCAGCAAGGGGTAGTGCCACAGGTAGATGCTATAGGAGCGCTTGCCAATCCAAATGAAGGGCTTGAGTGAGAACAAGCGCACCAACAGGCCATCGTCCTGAACGCAGGCGGCGATAAGCATCATGGTGAAGACGGAGCACAGCAGCATTCCGCCACGGTATTGAAAGGCCGAGTAGCCGTTGCTCATGGTAAACAGGGCAAGCAGGCCGGCAAGCCCCGCCACGCCAACAAGGTCGACGGAAGTGAGGGCGATGGTGCCGCGCGCGGGCGTATCGGTGAGAGATTCGGCCATGGTTGCGTCACCGGCGGCGTTTGCCACGGTGGCACCCGCGTCCTTGAGCGCGCTTTCCTTTTCCGCTGCGGCCTTGACCTTGTTCGCAAGCAAATCCAGGCCCAAGGCGTGCGCCAGGCGTGCGGGAGACATGTCGCGCGGCGGAATAAAGGCAAGCCAAACGCCCAAAAGCAACGAGAAAACGCGCGTGTCCGTTCCGTAGTAGATGCGGCTGGGGTCAACGGCGGGGTTGTACAGCAGAGTCATGGCGAGCGCGGATACAGCGGCCAAGCCCAGGACTATGCGGCGGACGGTCGGCTTCTTCACATGCATAGAGAGCAGGCCCAAAAGCAAGGGCGGCCAGATAAGGTAGAACTGCTCCTCGATGGCGAGTGACCAAAAATGCGTAAGCGGAGAGGGGTCGCCCAGGGCGTCGAAGTACGAGACGTTCTGCGCGATCTGCCACCAGTTGTTCACAAAGAAAAGCGAGGGCAGTATGTCCGGCCGCATCTTGGTGAGCATCACGTGATTAAAAAACGTGCACAGCACAATGGTGACCACCATAAGGACGCCAATTGCCGGCAGCAGGCGCCGTGCGCGGCGAATCCAGAAGGACTTAAGGTCAATGCGCCCACTCTGCTCGAATTCGTTCAAAAGAAGGCGCGTGATAATGTAGCCGGAGATCACAAAGAACATGGTGACGCCAAGTAGGCCGCCTTGAATCCACGTGAAGTTAAGGTGGTACAGAACCACGGCAACAACCGCCAGCGCGCGGATGCCGTCGAGTGCCGGCAGGTAGCGCGATCTGCCGCCTTGCGGCTTTTCTTTTGGCGCCTTCACCGCCTTTGCGCGGGCGTGTTCGGTTTTTGGACGATGACCGGCTTGCGCATGCCGCCTTGCCTGCGCGGTCGGCCTGGTTTGCGACGCGTGCGGACGGGAGACGTGATGGGCGGCTTGGGCGGCTTGGGGCCTCGCCTGAGGCGTCGGCCGGGGCTCGGGCTGGTCCGCGGTGGTATGGGGTTCTAGCTGCTGTTTATTCATATGCAGTCCATTGGGTGTGGCGGGGTGCGGTTTTGGTACGGTTTGGGTGCGAGTCGACGGTGTAAAAACGCCCCCTTGCGCAGGCTTGCGGCAAAGGGGCGTCCCGGGTTTTCGTGTGCGTTAGAACTTGACCTTGGGCGCCTCGCGAGCGGCCTCGGCGGCTTCAAATCCAGAGCGCTCCTTAAACTGGAAGACACCGGCGAAGATGTTTCCAGGGAAGGTCTGGATTGCGTTGTTGTAGTTCAGCACACAGTCGTTGTAGCTCTGGCGGGCGTAGGAGATCTTGTTCTCGGTATCTTCAAGAGAGCTCTGTAGCTGGGCAAAGTTGGCGTTTGCCTTAAGGTCGGGGTAGGCCTCGGCAACGGCAAAGAGCTGGCGAAGCGCGCCGGAGAGGATGTTGTCTGCGGCGATCTTGTCATCGGGGCTCGAGGCGGATACGGCGGCGTTGCGCGCGGAGACCACGGCGCCAAGCGCCTCCTTCTCGTGCGCGGCATAGCCCTTGACGGTCTCTACTAAGTTAGGGATAAGGTCGTTGCGGCGCTGCAGCTGCGTATCGATGTTCTGCCATGCGTTATCGATGCGATTGCGCAAGGTGACCATGTTGTTGTAGATGCCGGCGACGGCGATGCCGATCGCAACAAGGACGATGATTCCAATAATCCAGCCCATGAGTTACCCCTGTCCTGCTCACGCGGTCGATAGTGCGCGATATATAGATGCTTCATAGTATAACCGCGTGCGCAAAAGGCGCCAGATGATGGGGCCGAAAGGGCTGCCGCGCCACATTCGAGACCGGCGTTCCCCTCGCGCCTCGCGAAGCGCTGCTCGCCGCAGCCGTTCCGGGAGAGCCAAAAGATTATTCTCGTTAGAAAAATCTTTTATCACACAGAAATTGTTCGTTGACAATTGTTTTCTAAAATACAAAATCTATGAATAGCTGCATATGTTTCCATAAAGATCGGGGGATACGATATGGATCTTCGCGTGCGTAAGACGTATAGCGCGCTCATTGCCGCATGCACGGACCTTATGTCTGACATGCGCTTTGAGGACATTACCGTTGCCATGCTGTGCGACAGGGCAATGATTAGGCGCACCACCTTCTACAAGCACTTTGCTGACAAATCGGAGTTCTTCTCCTTCTACGTCGACAGCCTGCGCGGCGATATGGTCGAGCGCGGTCGCCTTGCCGTCGACGAGCTCGAACCCGGCGTCGCCCACACCGCTTTTGCGGAGCGCGCTGCCATTCTGGACGCCATGGCAGATTACTTCCTTGAGCACGAGACGCTCATGGACAACATCTTTAGCAGCTCTACCTGCGGCATGATGCTTGTGGTGATTTGCGAAAAGATGGCCCAGTCCTTTAATGAGAAGGCCGCTCACGACTTGAGGATAGAGGCTCCCGGCCCGGATGACTTGATCTGCCGTTGCGAATTCGCGGCCGGCGGTATCATCCGCCTATTGCTTTTGTGGTGGGACCAAGAGGACCGTCGCTCTGGTAAAGATGAGTTTGTGCACACGTGCAACCAGCTTGCCGAGCGCCTGCTGGGCGAATAGGCAAAAAGCGCGCCGGGCTTGAGGACGGGCCCGGCGCGCTTGTTTTTTAAATGGCGGAGAGAGGGGGATTCGAACCCCCGGAACGCTTGCGCGCCCAACGGTTTTCAAGACCGCCGCATTCAACCGCTCTGCCATCTCTCCGTGTTTGGTAATGATAGCATCGAATCATAGAAAATGACGAGAAGGGGTTCGATGCTTCAACAAGATACACGCGGTGCCGCAGCGGGCGGCCAGCGCGCCGCAGACGAACGCTTTATGCAAGAGGCCCTGGAGCAGGCGCGAGCCGCTGCGCGCGCGGGCGAGGTACCCATTGGCGCCGTGGTGGTTTACAACGGCGAGATTATCGCCCGCGCTCACAACCTGCGCGAATGCAATGAGGATCCATCTGCCCATGCGGAGTTTTCGGCCATGGTGGAAGCTTCGCGCGTGCTGGGCCGCTGGCGCCTGGCGGGCTGCACGGTTTACGTGACGCTGGAGCCGTGCCTTATGTGCGCGGGCCTTATGGTCAACGCGCGCATAGACCGGTGCGTCTATGGAGCGGCGGACCCCAAGGGCGGCGCGCTGGGGAGCCTCTATAACCTCAATAGCGACCAGCGCCTCAACCATGCGTTCTCGGTAACCAAGGGCGTGCTTGAAAATGAGTGCGCAGCCCAGTTGAGCCGGTTTTTCTCCCAAGTTCGCGCCCAGCGCGCGCAGGGCGAGCGCGACTTTGTTGTTCCGGATGATTACCCCCGGCGCCAGCAGGGAGCATCCATGGCCGCCGCGGACCCAGGCGTTCTGGAGCCAGCCATTGTTGTGGCGAGTGATTCGTTTAAAGGCTCTGCTACCAGCGAGGAGGCGGAGCGCTGGATTGCCACGGGCGTGCGCCGCGTATTCCCCAATGCCAATATCACGTGTATTCCCTTGGGCGATGGCGGCGAGGGCACGGTTGACGCCGCGTGCGCGGCGCTGGATGGAACCTATCGCGTTGTCCAGGTTGCGGACCCCATGGGCAATCCCGTAAAAGCGCGCTACCTGATGACGGCGGCAGGCCAGGCGGTTCTCGAGATGTCGTCTGCCGCAGGCATAGAGTTTTCCGATTGCACGCATGATGCCGCCCTGCGAGCTTCCACCTATGGAGTGGGCCAGCTGGTCATGGATGCCATAGGCGCCGGCGCGAACGCTATCTACCTGGGGTTGGGGGGCAGCGCCACCACGGACGGCGGACAGGGCTTTTTGCGCGCTCTGGGCGCCCGCGTCCTGGACAAGGAAGGGCGAGACGTGCCGTGGGGGCTCGCGGGCTTGGAGCGCGCCGCAGCCTTGGATTTGGAGCCCGCGCTACGCGCGCTCGCGGGTGTAGAGCTTGTAGCCCTTACTGACGTGAGCAACCCGCTGGTGGGGCGCCGCGGCGCGGTGCGCGTCTTTGGCGAGCAAAAAGGTTTGGCAGACCTGCCTACCCCGCGTGGGGCGGATCCAACCACCTATGCATCCTACGATCGTTGGATGATCGCCTTTGCCCGCCTGCTTGATGGGGCGCGCGAGCGCCATGCCCACCTGCTGCCCGAACCTTCGTCCAAAGCAAAGCGCTTTGGCAGCGTGGCGGGGGTTCCTGGGGCGGGCGCCGCGGGCGGCATGGGCGCAGCGGTGCTTGCGTGCGGAGGCTCCCTTACCTCTGGGGTCGAGGCCATGCTCGACCTGCTTGATTTTGACAACCTTATTCGCGATGCAGACCTGATCATTACGGGCGAGGGCGCCGTGGACGGCCAAACGGCTGAAGGGAAGGCCCCCGTGGGCGTGGCGAGGCGGGCGAAGCGCCAGCACAAGCCGGTTGCCCTGATCGCGGCGTCGCGGGCCTATGAGTTGGACGCGGTGTACAAGCGCGGCGTCGATGTGGTGGTGACGGCGCTGCGCAGACCCATGCCGCTCGATCGCGCCATGCAGTCTCGCGAGACGCGCCATAACCTGGTGTGTGCGGGCGAGACGGCGGCGCGAGCGCTGCTGCTGGGGCGCTAGGCCGCGCTACCGTCTGTCGTGGCGCTGCGGTATCGCGCGCCGAGCGTGATACCATGCGGTACGCAAGCGTTAAAAGGGGGCTACATGACTCAGGAGAACAGCATCGACTTTGACCAGGTCATTGACCGCAGGCATGATGCGTTTAGCTATTCCAGCAAATGGAGCACGTTTCGAGAGATCGCTGAGCACTGCGGCTTGCGCGAGATTACCGATGACCATATCGCCCTTTTTACGGCCGACATGGACTTTCGTTGCGCGCCCGCCATTTTGGATGCGCTGCACGCGACGGTTGACCATGGCATCTTTGGTTATAGCACCATCGATGGCTGCCCGGCCTATGCGGACGCCGTGCGCGATTGGTTTGCACGCCGTGACCAATGGACCATCAACACGGATTTGATGCTGTATTGCCCGGGCACCGTCCGAGCGCTGGGGTATGCGGTCGAGGCTTTTACCGAACCGGGTGACGGCGTTATTATCCAGCGCCCCGTCTACCCGCCCTTTACCCACAGTGTTGAGGAGCTTGGGCGCAACGTGCTCAACAACCAGCTTATTCGCCACACTGATCAAGATGAGTGCGGCGATTTGTACTACACCATGGATTTTGACGGCTTGGAGGAGCTGGCCCGGCGAGACGACGCCAAGCTCATGATTTTGTGCAATCCCCACAACCCCGTGGGTCGCGTTTGGAGCGTGGACGAGCTTGTTCGCGTGGCGGATATCTGCACGCGCAACGGGGTGATGATCATCGCGGACGAGATTCACGGCGACCTTTTGCGCGCCGGCGTGAAGGTGCATCACTTGGCTCAGGTGGCGCCCCACGCTCGCGTGATGACGTGCACCGCGGTGAACAAGACGTTTAACTTGGCGGGTCTTGCTGCTACCAACCTGGTGTTCAGCGATGCAAAGGACAAGGCTTTGTTCAGTCGCGTTTTGGGCCATGCCGAACCCAGCCCCTTTGCCATCAGCGCGGTGATCGCTGCGTATAACCAGGGCGAGGAGTGGGTTGACCGGTGCTGCGCATATATTGACCGGAACATCGACGATGTGATTGATTTCTTTGGGCGCGAGTTACCGGACGTGGGCGTGCGTCGCCCCGAGGGCACCTATATTTTATGGTTCGACTTTACCCAGCGTTGCCGCTCGCTGGGAATCGATGGGGATGAGCTGCACCGCCGCATCTACGAGGAAGCAAAGGTCATCTTGCAAGACGGTCTTAATTTTGATCTGGATGGCGGCGAGTTCTTCCAACGCATGTGCGTGCCCAGCCCGCGTTCCGTGTTGATGGAGGCTTGCGAGCGCATTGCCGCCGTGCTGGCGGAATAGGGCCTTGTGCCAAGCGAGGGGGCGGTGCTTGCATCCGAGCGTGTTCGGCGCGTTGCGACTCCGAGTACCCTGGTGCACGTATCGCCCACTCTCTGCGCAGCGATGCCCTTTTTGTCGCGGCGTTGCTGTGGGAAAAATGATTCTCGACTTGTGCACCCAAAATGGGGTAGGATATCTCCTGCACGCCTCGCGCGTTCAATGGGTTCGGGTGACGATATGTTCCGAATCTGGTCAGGTCCGGAAGGAAGCAGCCATAAGGAGCCTCTGCCGGGCACCCGTTCCCATTGAGCACACGGGGCGTTTTTGCGTTAAAGGGCCTGTCACAGCATCGCCCGCGCGGCGCTGTGCGAGCGACGGTTTCGAAAAATCTCTCGCTATGCATCGCGGCGTTTCGCGACCTGCGGCTTTACACCTCTTTATCCGCGCTAAATCAGCGAGGAAAAGTCGTACCTTTTTGAGATGGTCAATGAGGGCCACGAGGCGGGTAAGGGCGGCGCGGAATCGGGGTGATTTCGGGCCGAAGGCGCCATGTTAGAGGTCTCGGGGCGCTTTGCGGGGCATTTCGGGCGCTGATAAGGGGTTTCGGAATCGATTTTGCCTTTGCATAAAAGAAAAATGCCCGCCTGAAGCGTTTCAATTGACATGGCAAAGCGAATCGATTTGGTCTAGCTCCTTCTAGCTGCGTCGGTGGGGGTGCTATTCCTTGAGCGTAGCTTGGGGGCTGGTGCTAAGCAAGGCGTCTACCAGCGCGTTATCCTCGTCATCGTCCGATCCTAAGGGCAGGCCGCACGCTTCGAAGAAATGGCTGCCCGCAAACTGCCGAGCGCGAAAGGATTCGTGCTCGCCATCGTCCAAGTAGCGAATACGGCTGCGACAATCCGTGGTGCCGCAAAAGAGGGCGCCGCGCTTGGCGACGTAATCCAGGTAGAGGGGCGAGTCGCTCCACAGCATTACGCCGGCCATGTTCTCAAGTTCGTAGGCCACGGCGTACTGCTGCCAGGCGATGCCGCGCTCGCGTACGTATTTATCGAGCACGGTGGCCATGCGGGTGACGCGGCGCAGGGTGTCGCGCGCGTCTATCAACCGGTTCTCATCGTCTACTGCAAGCCCTGCGGCGCGCAGGCGCATGTTGGCGCGTTCAAGTTCCCTGCCATCTAACAGCACGGCGGGTACGGTGAGCTTGATTGACTCGTCCCCAAACAGCTCGATAGCGGAGTGGACGTCCAGGGCGCCCGCCAGGGCGGACGCGCGGATAATACGCGAGTCATGCGCGTGCTGCACGTGGCAGCCCATGCCGCGGTCGGTAAAGACCTTGCGCATGGTGGCGACGTGCTGGTTGATGTCGCTGCGCGACGGGGCTTCTGCGGCGTGCTTGCTCATGCGGTAGAAATAAAGGTCGAAAAGGGGCGTTGGGTTGGAAGGCTTGGGCGCGGCGGGCGCGTGGCCCTGTGCGGCAAAGAAGCGGTCTGCCGTTGGATAGTAGACGGATCGCTGGCAGAACCCCGCGATCTCGCCACGGCGCTTGGTAGCCTTGCCGTAGAGCTCTACCAGCGCGGGGCTTTGGGCCGGCCCGGAAGTGGAGCCCTCGCGCACCTCTACAATGCCGTTGGCGATATAGGGAGGGAAGTTTCCCTCTGCAACCTGCATGACCAGCACGCCTTGCGAGGCGTTGGCGGGGTCGCAGATAAAGCGTGCGTCAAAGTGGGGTATGGGCGAGACGTGGCGCCGGCACAGCTCGCCGATGATCTGGCTAAAGTCCGCATTGGGCTTGGGGATGGGGCAGACGGACTTATCATCGTCCGCAATGCCCACTACCAGCCAGCCACCGCGCGAATTGGCGAACGACGCGATGATCTTGGGGATCTTCTTTTGCACGGATGCGTTGTAGGAGCGCTTGAACTCCAGCGCGAAGCCCTCGTCCAAATCTGCAAGCTGGGCAAGGTCATCCCACGTAACTTGGGCGAGCGTTTTGGGCTTGCCGCTGGCGGTGCGAAACGGACTGAACATGGCGGCCCCTTTGAGCGTGACGGCGCATTTGAGGATATGGTACCCGCGTCAGGGCGATGCGTTTCTCATTGGTTTCCAAGGCACGGGCACCGTGTTTTACCGGATGGGTGCCTGCGCGCTGGCATATCATTGATGGGTCCGTGAATTCCAATGAGCAGCGAGGCGTTTGATGCTGAACCTGTTGAGGCGTTTTTCCGGCGCGTACCGCCGGTATTTCATCATAGGGCCCCTGGCCAAGCTGGTAGAGGCGTGCTTTGACCTTATTACGCCGCTGGTGGTGGCAAGCATGATCGACAACGGCGTGGGCGCGCGCGACATGGATTCTGTGGTGCGCCACGGGTTGGTGCTGGTGGCGATGGCCGTGGTGGGCATCTCGGTCACGCTGGTTTGCCAAAAGGTGGCCGCGCTGACGTCGCAGGGTATGGGTACGGACATGCGCCGCGAGCTTTATGCGCACATCAACCGTTTGTCCTTTGCGGACCTTGATCGCTTTGGCACGCCGTCCCTCATCACCCGCATCACCAACGACGTCAACCAGGTGCAGCTGGCCATTGCCATGACTATACGCATGTTGATTCGCTGGCCGTTCTTGGCGGTGGGCTCCATGGCGGCCGCGCTGTTGATCGATGTCCGCCTGGGGCTGATCTTTTTGGTGACCACCCCGCTTATCGCCGTGGTGTTCTGGCTGGTCATGGCTAAGAGCGTGCCGTATTTTAAGAGCATGCAGGCAAAGCTCGACCACGTTGGCCTGGTGCAGCGCGAAGGGCTTTCCGGCGTCCGCGTGATTCGCGCGTTCTCCCGCGAGCAGCACGAGCGCGAGCGTTTCGCCGCCGCCGCTGCCGACCAGGCGCAGACCGCCATCGCGGTGGGCAAGCTGTCGAGCGTGCTTAATCCCGTGACCTTTTTGGTCATGAACCTGGGGGTGTGCGCCATTTTGTGGAGCGGCGGCGCGGCGGTGAACGTGGGCGACCTTACCCAGGGCCAGGTGATCGCGTTTGTGAACTACATGACCCAGACGTTGCTCTCTATTGTGTACGTGGCCAATATGGTGGTGATCTTTACCAAGGCAAGCGCCAGTGCGTCGCGTATCAACCAGGTGCTGGCGTGCGAGCCGTCCATCACGGATACCGCTTCCGCCCCGGTTGCGCTCCCCGCGTGCGCGCTCGAGGCCGCCGCGGTGTCGGCGCTGCGTTTTGACCACGTGGGTTTTCGCTACGGCTCCGCCTCTGCAGATGCGCTGGACGATATCACCCTGCAGCTGCCCGTTGGCGGAACGCTGGGCATCATCGGCGGTACGGGCTCTGGCAAATCCACGTTGGTATCGTTGCTGCCGCGCCTGTATGACGTGGCCCGCGGTGGCGTGGAGGTATTTGGCACGGACGTGCGCGCCTGGCCGCTGCACCAGCTACGCGGCGTTATAGGCATGGTGCCCCAGACGGCGCAGCTGGTCTCCGGCACGGTGCGCTCAAACCTGTGCTGGCGCAAAGCGAATGCGGATGATCGCGAGCTCTGGCGCGCCCTCGAGGTTGCCCAGGCGGCCGATTTTGTTCGTGCGCTCGAGGCCGGCTTGGATGCCCCGGTAGAGGCGGGCGGCAAGAACTTCTCCGGAGGCCAGCGCCAGCGCCTCACCATCGCCCGCGCTCTTGTGGGCGACCCCAAGATCTTGGTGCTTGATGATTCGTCCTCCGCGCTCGACCTGCAAACGGACGCCCGCTTGCGCCGTGCCTTGCGCGAGCTTGCTGCGAGCTCCGCGAAGGATCCTCGTCCAGATGCGCCCGTGCCCCTTACCACGGTGATCGTGTCGCAGCGCGTGTCTTCCGTGCGCGACGCGGACCTTATCTGCGTTATGCGCCGTGGCTGTGCGGTGGGTCTGGGTACGCATGCCCAGCTGCTTAGCACCTGCGACGTCTACCGCGAGATCTGCGAGTCCCAGCTTGAGCGCGAGGAGGTGGCGTAGCATGAACCCGTATACATCTACCGGATCGGTGTCGACTGTCGCGTCGAACATCGCGGGTGGGTCATCGTCCAAAAACAACGTCCGTGCCGCCGGCGTGCTCGCGCCCGCCGTGCCCCTTACCACCAAGCAGGTGACGCGGCGCCTCATGGCCTACGTGCGCCCACATGCGGCGTCGTTCGCAACGTCGTTTGTATCCGCCGGCCTCTCCGTGGTACTGCAGCTTTACGTGCCCATTGTGGTAGGGCGCGCCATCGACCTCATCATAGGCATGGGCCGCGTTGACTTTGCCGCCTTGGCGCCGCTGCTGGTCCAGCTTGCCCTGGTGGTGCTTGCTGCCTCTGCCCTGCAATGGGTGCAGGGGTATTGCGTCAACCTGCTTACGTACCGCTGCGTGCGCGATATGCGCGTGGACGCCAGCGAGAAGATCGGTCGCATGCCCATCAGTTTCATCGATGCGCATCCGCACGGTGATTTGATCTCGCGTGTGGTCAACGACGTCGACCAAATTGGCGACGGCCTGCTGCAGGGGTTCAACCAGCTGTTCACCGGCGTGGTGACCATTGTGGGAACGTTGCTGTTCATGCTCTCCATCTCCGTGCCCATGGCCGTGGTGGTTGTGTTGGTAACCCCGCTTTCTATAATGGCGGCCACGCTGATCGCCAAGTTCTCCAACAAGAGCTTTGCGGCACAGCAGCGTATCCAGGGTCAGCTGGGCGCCCATATCGAGGAATACGTGGGAAGCCAGCGCTTGGTGAGCACGTTTTGCTACGGCGACCGCGCACAGGAGCGCTTTGACACCATGAACGGCGAGCTGTACACGGCGGGCGAGCGCGCGCAGTTTCTAAGCTCGCTTTCCAACCCCGGTACGCGCTTTATCAACAACCTTATCTACGCGGCGGTCGCGGTTATTGGCTGCATGTGCGTCATCACCGGATGGCCGGCCCCGCTCACGGTGGGCGGCGTGCAGACCTTCTTGTCATACGCCAACCAGTACACCAAGCCGTTTAACGAGGTCACCAACGTCATCACCCAGCTGCAGACCGCCTATGCTTCCGCCCGTCGCCTGTTTGCACTGCTCGATGCGGACGAGGAATCGCCGGAGAAGGCTGATCGGGAGGCTCTGGCAGCTCCTGCCGTTCCGTCTGTCGGTTCCGCCCTGCCTGCCGAGTTTGCCAGGCCTGCCCAGCTTGCCGGCCCTGCCAGTTCTGCCCGCGGCGAGGTGGTTTTTGACCACGTCAATTTCAGCTATACGCCGGAGTGCCCGCTGCTGCAAGACATCTGCATCCACGCCGCCCCCGGCCAGCGCATTGCCCTGGTGGGACCCACTGGCTGCGGCAAGACCACCCTTATCAACCTACTGCTTCGCTTCTACGATGTGCAAGGGGGACGCATAGAGCTCGACGGCGTCGACATCGCCTCCTACGCTCGTGCGGACCTGCGTTCGCGCTTTGGCATGGTCTTGCAAGATACCTGGCTGTTCGAAGGCACCGTGCACGACAACATCGCCTACGGCCGCCCGGGCGCAACGCGCGAGCAGGTTGAGCGGGCGGCTGTCCGGGCGCATGCGGACGGTTTCATCAGCGCACTGCCTCGGGGGTTCGACACGGTGATAGGCGAGGGCGGAGGCACGTTGTCGCAAGGCCAGCGGCAGCTGCTGTGCATCGCCCGCGTCATGCTCTGCGACCCAGAGATCCTGCTGCTTGATGAAGCGACCAGCTCTATTGACACCCGTACGGAGGTGCAGGTGCAGGCGGCCTTTGACGAGCTTATGCACGGTCGCACCAGCTTTGTGGTGGCGCATCGCCTCTCCACCATCCGCGAGGCTGACTGCATCTTGGTCATGCGCGATGGTCGAATCGTCGAGCGCGGTACCCACGAGCAGCTGCTTTCCCAGGGCGGGTTCTACGCGGAGCTCTATAACAGCCAGTGGGTGGACGAGTAAGGACTGCGGGGTTTAATGGAGGGCCGCAGCCGTTTCACGGGATGCGCACCGGCGCCTCGCGCCTCGGGGCATCCCTTGGAAAGCAGCTGCGGCCCTGTTGATAGCGGCCTCAACACGCGGCTTCAATGCGCGGTCGCCAGCGCTGTGGGCAAGCACGGCTGGGGTGCCGCTGCTGCCTTGCTGAAAACGGCCTCCGTTCGCGTTCGCTTGCTGGTTTTGGCCTTCAGTTGGAGTTGGTGCTGCTGAAATCGCCCTTCAGTTGGACTTGGCGTGGTCTCTTGCGAGGCTGTCTTTGAAGAAGTCGCAGGTAGGAGCGGTGCGTCTTCAGATACTTCGATGCCGCAAGTCCAACTGGACCTCGTTTTTAGAGCTACGGGTGAAACGGAGCTCGATTTCAGCAGAGTCCAAGTCCAACTGGACCTCGTTTTTAGCAGCAGCTCCAACTGAAGATCGTTTTTAGCGTGCTCGGCCGGAGGGCAACTCTAACTGAAGGCTGTTTTTAGCAAGGGCGCGGATCAGCGGAATCCCAAACCCCGCGCACTGTCTTTGCGCTGTGCATGCATGGCAACTTAGGCCAGCATCTTGATGAGCATGCCGATGCCGATGCCGATAGCACCGCCCACAGCGGCGCCGAGGATGATCTTCAGGCCGTTGATCACGCCCTTCTTCCACGGCTTCATCTCGCGCGCGTGCTGTCCGGCAGGCGTGTCGCGGTCCACGTGTTCACCGCGGCTGAATGCCAAAATCTCGCGATAGGTGGCCAGGTCATGCTGCTTCTTCAAGCGCTCTAGGTTGGCGAACGCAATCAACATCACAAACAGGGACGCAAGCGCGAACACCACCGTGGGGATCGTGTGCTCGCCCCATCCCCATTCGTATTGGAAAGCGCCCCAGATTCCCAGCAGCAAAAAGGCCGCTGCGCTCACTACCGCCACCGTCGAGAGGTTGTTGTACTTCTTGACCGCTGCATCCATTACCTGTGCCATGGTTTCCACGTCTCCTTTGATGAGGGAGTCTACGGTCACCCCAAACACGTTCGAGAGCAGAAGCAGGCTCTGGACGTCCGGATACGTGCGCCCGCACTCCCAGTTGCTGATGGTCTGGCGCGACACGTAGATGCGCTCCGCCAGATCGTCTTGGGAGAGGCCCAGCTCCTTGCGGTGCTCCTTGATGTGCGAGCCCAGCTCCATGCTCCTGCTCCTTGGGGGTCGGGGTGACCCCTGTCGAGAGTCACCATGGCATTGACGGGGGAATCGTACCATCAAAGGTGTTTATAGCGCCTTCTCACAAGGATGAAAAACCTCGTCAAAAATGCTTTATACATGCTTCTGAGCTGCAGATTTTCTGCAGCGCCGCGTCTTTTCTCGCGCGCGAGGGTCGGTGGGTCCGGACCCTGGCAGCACGCCCTTTACCCTATGAGCCGGCGCGGCAAAATCCCAAAAAATCTCTTGCACTGTGTATGCGTGTGTATATACTGTACTTAACGAGTATATACACTATGCTCAGTAGCGGGCGGTGCCGACGGGCGCCAGCCGCGAGTCGCTCGAGACGTCGGGCGGCGGGCCGCCACCGACTGGGGGACGCCCCGCGGCGGCGGTATGTAGGGAAAGGGACCAACAACGTGGAACTCATCATTTCAAACTCCAGCAGCAAGCCCATCTACGAGCAGATCACCAGCCAGATCAAGGCGCAGATCATCGCGGGCCAGCTGGCGGAGGGCGAGCAGCTCCCGTCTATCCGCGCGCTGGCAAACAGCCTACGGGTGAGCGCCATCACCACCAAGCGTGCCTATGCGGACCTGGAAAGCCAGGGCTTCATCGAGACCGTTCAGGGCAAAGGCAGCTTTGTCGCCGGTGGCAACAAAGAGCTCATCCGCGAGGAGCACCTGCGCGAGATCGAGGGGTATCTCTCCCGCGCGGTCGAAGCCGGGCGCGACCTGGGCCTTGAGCCGGCGGAGCTGCGCGAGATGCTCGACCTCCTGCTCGATCAGGACGAGTAGCCCTTGCCGTGGGTGTGGGCCCACCTCGTCCACCTCGTCCAACCAAGCCAACACGTAATCCAGCCATACCAAGGATGGAGACCATGAACCAAGTAATAACTGCCGCGCCCCTTATCCAGGCAAGCGGCCTTACCAAGCACTATCCCGGCTTCTCGCTCGCGGGCGTCAACGTCACGGTCGAGCCCGGCCAGGTGGTGGGCTTTGTCGGCAAGAACGGCTCCGGCAAGTCGACCACCATCAAAGCCCTGTTGGGCCTCATCTCGCTGGACGCCGGCCAGGCAAGCGTCCTGGGCTACTCGCCCCGCGACCTTGCGAACACGGCATCCGCCAGGGCAAAAGAGCAGGTGGGCGTGGTGTTCGACACCATTTCCCTGCCGGGTCACCTTAAAATCGAAGAGGTGGGCAAGCTTATGGCCCGCGCGTATTCAACCTGGGATGCCGCCGGCTTTCAGCAGCGCCTTCGCGCCGCGGACCTCGACCCCAAAAAAGCCGTCAAGGACCTATCCCGCGGCATGGGCATGAAGCTCTCTCTTGCCTGCGCGCTGTCGCACAACCCTCGCCTGCTCATTTTGGACGAGGCGACGGCGGGCCTTGATCCCATGGCACGCGATGAGGTGCTCGACGCGCTGCGCGATTTCGTGGCGGTCGAGGATGCCCAGGGCAACCCCGTGAACGGCATCCTCATGTCCAGCCATATCACCAGCGACCTTGATAAGATCGCGGACACGGTGCTTTGCATCGACGCCGGGCGTCCCGTCTTCAACATCGCTAAGGACGAGGTCTGCGACCTCATGGGCGTCGCTCGCTGCCGTGCCGCGGAACTTGAGCAGATCGCTCGTTCCGGTGTCATCGCCCCTGGGGCCATGCGCATCATGCGGCAGGATTACGGCATCGACCTGCTGGTGCCCGATCGCTTCGCGTTTGCGGAAAGCTTCCCGTCCATCCCGTGCGACCGCATGGGCATCGATGAGTACATGGTGCTCATGATCAAGGGCGAGCGCTACTGCTAGCCACGTTGTGCTTGCGGCTTCTTATCTGCGCTTTTTTGGACGATGTCTTTGTCCACCTCTGCTTCCTTTTGAAAGGACTCACTATGAAAAAGGCTTTTTTGGTCGAGCTGACGGTGCTCACCGGTTACATCAAGCAGCTTTTGCCTATTGCGGCGATCGTGGGGCTTTTTGTTGCTTTTGGCATGGGGACTGTAGTTCCGCTTGCAGGCATCTTTGTCACCATGTTCAGCATGATGGGGGCGATGGCGGCAAGCGCGTACGACGACGCGAACAACTGGGGCGCCTATCGCCTTACGCTGCCTTTATCCCGTCGCGACGTCGTGCTTGGCAGGTATGTTGCGGTGATCGCCATGGCGGGTGCCGGCGTCGCGCTAGGGTTTGCCCTCCAGGTGTTGGCCGTGGCAGTTGGCGCGTTGAACATTCTTCCCGGGGACCTTCGAGACGTTCTGCATATGACCCAGGCGGATGTTCTCGCAAGCATCTTCTCGCTGTTTCTGTGCTTGTTTATGGGGGCTTCGGCCGCGGCTTTTACTATTCCGGCGTATTTCAAGTTCGGCAACACCAAAGCGACGCAATTCCTGCCCATGTTTGTAATGCTTGCATACTTTATCTGCATGATTGGCTTTGGGCAGATTGCCGACCATATAGACGCTGCAGAAGTGTTGACCCGCTTCGCATCCTGGATGGAGAGCTTTGCGGGGACTGCGGTCCTCTCCTTCGTTCTCATTGTGCTCACCGCGTTTGTTCTCTCCGTCAGCGCTGCGGTCTCTATGCGTATCTACGCTCGTCGCGACCTGTAGGCCCCGGCCGCTCGATTACGGCTTTCGCGGCGACTTTGAGTTGCTGCGCCCCGTGCTCGCCCGGTCTGTTCCCGCCGAGCCTGCGATAGACCCGCGCCCGTCCGCCCTCGTCTGCATGACCGTTCGCGTAAAGGGATGGTAAGCCCGCGTAGCGGGGGAGGCGCGCGCAAAATCAATTCGACTATAGTAAGAGCGTTCCGGCATGGCGTCGGGGCGCTTTTGTTTTCACGCGCGGCGTTACTCGTGCCGTGCCCTGTTCGGTGAGGCTCTATGGCAGGCGACAAACCCTTTGCATCGATCCCGCTGCCCCTCAAGGGGGCCCATAACGTGCGCGACCTTGGCGGATATCCATATACGCGCCAAGTGGGCGAGTGCGGAACCACGGCGTTTGGCGTCTTTTTGCGCTCGGGCACGCTGGGCAGGCTCACTTTGGGCGACCGCGAGGCGCTGCGGTGCTACGGCCTGCGCCGCGTCATCGACCTGCGGAGCAACTTCGAGCTCAAGCACTGGCCCGATCCGTACGCCAAGCGTCCGGAAGAAGGCGTCTCCTACACGCATATCCCCATGCTCGATCAGCTCAACTCAAGCGGCTTTCGCGGCGCGCTGCCCGCCTGCATGTTCGACGTCTACCAGTCGCTTTTGGATAACGACGCCTCCAGCATCCGCTCCGTTATGGAAGCGCTCGACGGCCCCGGCTGCTCGCTGTTTCATTGCCGCGCAGGCAAAGACCGCACCGGTGTGATCGCCATGCTTTTGCTTGGCCTGGCGGGCGTGGACGATGAATTTATAGTTGCGGACTATCGTGTGACGCAGGACTACATGGGTCGCGGCCTGCGCGCCCAGCGTGCCGGCGTCTCGATTCTGCTGCTCAAAAAGGCGCCTCGCTGCCTGTTCGAGTCTGCCCCCGTAGAGATGGAGCGCACGCTCGAGCATCTGCATGCTCGTTATGGCGCCGCGCGCGAGTATCTGAAGGATTATGCGGGGTGCGATCCCGCCCTTCTCGACCGCCTTACCGCAAAGCTGCGTGGCGAAGGGCTTTAGACCGGGTTGGGAGCGAGCTGCGGCGCTGCTGCAGACGCCGTGTGCGCCGGGACATCATGCCCGCGTAAGTGGTGTGCAAGCATAACGTTAGGCGCCGTGGGCTTCCGTGGTGCGTCGCTTGGGTGTCACACAAATGTTTCCCCTTGTGTACATTCGTTGGATTAGGCTCGCTACATGTGGTCCGTCTCCACACATTGACAAAAACTCGATAATCGGGCGCTAGTATGGTGGGCTGCAAACCTATAGGGCAAACCTAACAGGTTCTTAACAGAGATCGCCCGCAAGCAGCCGCTCGCGGCATCCCAAGTAAAGAAGGATCCGTATGCTCGTAGCCATCATCTCCCTTGTTGCCTTTGCGGCAACGGTCGCCTTGACCATCCGCAAGGTACGCACCTTGGACCAGGACGCGCGCTCCGCACGCCGATCGACCGTGCTTTCGGTTGTGTTTTTCGCCGTGCTGCAGCTTGCTGTAGGGCTCTACGCGGCAATGGGCGGCGTCGCCAACGACGTGTTGTCGCCGCTTGTCCTCAACGCGGTTCTTACGGGTTGCGCCTGGCTTAATCTTGAGCGCGATCTGGTGCGCGAGCGCCTGCTTAAGATCGCGGGTCCTGCCGGCCGCTTCGCCCATCCGCTCATCGCGTGCGTGATCCTGCTGTTCCTGGCTGGCGTGGGCGCCACACTGGGCCTGGAGATTCCCAGCAACCACAACTTGCTGTGGATGTATCCGCTCTGCCTGCTGCTCGAGTGGGCGATTATCACCGCTATCATGGCTGGCGTGTTCTTCATCTCCCAGCGCCGTCATACCCCGCCCGCGGTCGTCGCCGTGCTCATGAGCATTTTGGGCATCGTCGAGTATTTCATCATCACCTTCAAGTCCATGCCCATCGCTCCGGGTGACATTTCCGCCCTGTCTACCGCGATGGCCGTTGCCGGCACCGGCTACTCCTACATCCTGTCGCCCTTCTGTCTGTATGGCATGGCGTTCATGGCCGTCTCCGTGCAGCTGTGCCGCATGGCCGCTATGCTTCGTCCCCAGCGCGATCGCGGCAATCGCCGCGCGCTGCTCATCAACCTTATGGTGGGCATCGCATGCTTGGCGGGCGTGGGTGCCCACGTGACGCTGGTCGATTATTACAACACGCTTAGCATTCAGGTTTATACCTGGCGTCCGCTTGAGAGCTACTACCGTCAGGGTTTCTTGCCCAGCTTTATCTCTGGCGCCCAGACCATCGAGCCTCCCGTGCCCGAGGATTATGACATGGACCAGGCTAAGGAGCTCATTTCTGACTACGCGGACCAGTATGATGCCAACCAGGCTGCAAGCGTTGAGCGCACGCAAGCCATCTCGCAGTTTGATGAGGAAAAGCCCACGGTCATCACCATCATGAACGAGACCTTCTCGGATCTCTCCATCTACCAGAACCTGCATGCGAACTATCAGGGCCCGCAGTTCTTCAAGAACCTGTCCGACACTCTGCAGCGCGGCGTGCTCTACGTTTCCGCGTTTGGCGGCGGCACCTGCAACACCGAATTCGAATACCTCACCGGAAACTCCATGGCGTTCTTGGGCACGGGCACCTATCCGTACACCATCTACGACCTCACCCGCACCGAGACCCTGTCCCAGCAGTTCAAGGACCTTGGTTACGACACCACGGCCATCCATCCCAACCATGGCACTAACTGGAACCGCGAGAACGTCTACAGCGCGTTTGGCTTTGACAACTTCCTTACCATCCAGGACTTCCAGGACGCCGAGAAGCTTCGCGGCATGGTGACGGACGCAGCGACCTATGACAAGATCCTGCAGATGCTGGACGAGAATTCCAATCCGCAGTTCATCTTCGACGTGACCATGCAGAACCATTCCGGTTACGACACCGGCTTGATTCCCGTCGATAAGCAAGTCAACTACGTTATCGATGGCGTGAGCGATCCGGAGGTCAACGAGTACCTGGCCCTTATCGAGGAGTCCGACCGTGCGCTGGAGGACTTTGTGAACCAGCTGCGCAAGCTCGACCGCAAGGTGATCCTGGTCTTCTTTGGCGATCACCAGCCGTTCTTCCCGGACGAGTTCAACGACGCCTGGTTTACAGGCGAGAGCGATGCGGTCCATAACGAGCGGCTGTGGCAGACCGACTACTTCATCTGGGCCAACTACGACGTCGCCGGCCGCGACCAGGAAAGTGCTCAAGACGATCTCTCCGTCAACTACCTCAGCAGCGTCTTGATGGATCTCATCGGTGCGCCGCTGACCGGCTACCAGAAGGCGCATATTACCCTGCGCGAGGCCCTGCCCGCCATCAACGCCACCGGCTATGAGGACAAGAGCCTGCAATGGTACCTATCTAGCGCCGCGACGTACGACGGATATCCCGCGGGGAGCGCGGCGGCGGATGCCGTCCAGGCTCGCAGCGATTACGCTAAGATGCAGTACTACGAGCTGTTCCGCGATGGCAAGGACATTTACACCAAGATGTATCAATCCGCCGCGAACGAGACCGATCCCAACCTGGCGCCCGGCACAACGCAGATCAAGTAGTTCCGTCACCGCGCGCCGGTCAGGCTTGTCCTACTCGCGAGCCGGGGCAATGGGTCCGGTATCCGCGTGTCCGCTTGGCGGCAAGACACGTAAAGCATCGGCCCTCCTGCGGTAAGATGCTCGGTGTACCCGAGACATCCCGTAGGAGGGTTTTTCTATGGCTGAAATCGCTGCCGCCGCGCCCGCATCCGTTCTCGACCTTATCGATCGGCGCTCGTCCACACGCAAGTTCGCCGACGTGGCCATTACCGATGAACAGCGCGCTGCGGTGCTCCATGCCGCCACGCGAGCCCCATCTGCCGGCGCTATGATGATGTATTCGATTATCGACATCCAGAGGCAGGAGACCCTCGATCGCCTATCTGTGCTCTGCGATAATCAGCCCTTCATCGCCAAGGCCAAATGGGCCCTTGTCTTTGTGGTCGATTATTGCAAGTGGATCGATCTTTTTGAGCACACGGGGTGCTTCGCAGATGAGTTTGTACAGAAGACGGGCCGCTCTGCCCGTCGCACGTGCGGTCTTGGTGACTTTGCGATCGCTGCGCAGGATGCCGTTATCGCAGCGCAGACCGCTGTGATAGCTGCGGAGGCCGTGGGCCTGGGCAGCTGCTATATCGGCGACATTGTGGAGAACGCTGAAGAGGTTGGCGAGTTGCTGGGGTTGCCCGCGCACACCATGCCCCTCAGCATGCTGGTTTTTGGCGTGCCGCACAAGGAGCGCCCCGCCACTCCGCATCCTGTTGAGAACCTGGTCATGAGCGAGCGCTATCGCCGTGCGGACGCCGCGATTATGGATGCCCAGATAGCGGAAATGGATGCCATGTTCCGCCCGCACGCAACTGAGGCGGGCGCGCGCGTGGTCGATATCTACACTCGTAAACATACAAGCGATTTTATGGCTGAGATGAATCGCTCTATGGAACAGTGGTTTGCCAATTGGAGCGCTGAGGAGAAGGCGTAGCCCCTCGTTCCTCATTCATGCTTGATACTGGCGTTTGCTTAAGTTACTCTGTAGGGGGCGGCTCTTCTTTCTTTGCAGATTGCGCCTCGCTCAATCGCCGTGAAGGCCCTCTCGAAGGGTTCTTCACGGCGATTTCTCGTAGATGGGCTTGGTGGTCACGTAGTTACGCGCCCGCGGGGCAAATATAGAGCCGCTGCGAAAAGGACGACAGGCTTGCGCGTGTCAAAAAACACCTTAGTGCGGAGGTTAGGACAAATAGTGCGTTAGTGCGGTTTGGAGGCGCTTTGGTTGCGTATCTTTATGCATGGAGCGTAATCATTTGAGCCTTCTACCACGAGTTAAGCGAAAGCCTTATTCACAAGGTACCCTTACTATCCTCTTCTCGTTCCGCACTAACGCACTATTTGACACTCTAGGGACCGCACTAAGGCATTATTTGACCTAACTTCCGCACTAACTCGATATTTGTCCCAGCCCGCCTTCCGCACTAAGGCTCTTTTTGACATCGTCCGCGCGCGGGGTCTTGTGAGGCGCCCGCGCGGCCTGCGAACGGCAGGTGCGCGGTGGGCACGTGGTGCGTGCGGCACATTTGGTAAGCAAAAACCCGCCGATCTCTTGCAGATCGACGGGTCTTTTGCGCCGCCAGCTTGTGGGCGGCGAGGCTATACGCAAGGTGCAGCCCTGGCGCAGGGTGCAACCCGGAGTGCCGCGCAAACGCGCGCGTCGCGCCTGGTTGCCGGAAGCGCGATAGAAGCAAGCGCTACGGACGCGTGTTGGGGTCGATGCGCGTCATGCGGTCGACTTCCTTGAACTTGGTGAACAAGGGCACGTACTCGTAGAACACGCTGGAGCTCTCAAGGCCAAACCAGCGAGCCGGAGAGCCGGCAAAGCGGCGGATGGTGTACTTGAGGGCGATGGCGGAACGCTCGCGGCTGTCCACGTCGCTCTCGGGCGCCAGCATCTTGCGGAGCATGCAGAAGCGGAACGAGCCGATGGGGCCGGGCTTCTTGTACACGGAGTACTCATGCGTCTGCGGCGGCAGCTCGCCGGAGGCGGACAGGTCGGAGACCACCTGGCGCAGGTAGGCGTTCACGCGCTGGTTAACCTTGTAACCAAGGTAGAGATGGACGCGGAAGACGTAGTCGGTACCAAAGGTCTCGACCGAGTAGGAGAACGTGTGCGGCTCGTCCATTACCTCTACGTTTAGGAACCAATAGGCGCGGGCGCGCTTGGGGTGCTTGTCCAAGATGGAGTAGAGGATGTCGCGGTCAAGGTAGTTGGTGTTGGTCTCGTTGGTGAGGTACACCAGGTTGTCGCTCATGAGCTCATAGGTCTCGTCGTTGCGAAGACTGTCAAGTTGGCCCAGATAGGAGCGGATGGGCAGCAAGGTTGCCTGACGGCGCTCGACGGAGGTGCCGTTGTACCAGCTGACCATGATGCCCATGATGAGGGCAGCCATGAGGATGGTGAAGTAGCCGCCGTGGAAGAACTTGGTGAGCGATGCACCAAAGAAGAAGCCTTCCAGAGCGACGAAGAAGATGACGAAGATCCAGGCTGCGATCTTGCGCTTGCGAATGTTATGCAGGAAGAAGAACAACAGGATCGACGTGCAGATCATGGTGATGGTGATCGCCAGGCCGTACGCCGCCTCCATGTGCGCGGAGGACTGGAACAGCAGGACGACGGCGATGCAGCCAACCCACATGACGTTGTTCACCATGGGGATATAGAGCTGGCCCTTGGTCTCGGCGGGATAGAAGATCTGCATATGGGGCATGAGGTCCAGGCGGCTCGCCTCGGAGACCAGCGAGAAGGCTCCGGTAACAAGCGCCTGAGAGGCGATGATGGCCGCGCAGGTGGACAGTCCGACGGCGAACGGTCGCATGCCCTCTCCCAGCATCTCAAAGAACGGGTTGAGGTCCTGGATGGCGGCAAGCTCGGGGTTGCCGGCGTTGGCGAGCAGCCAAGCGCCCTGGCCCAGATAGGACAAAAGCAGGCAGATCTTGACGAACGGCCAGGTGGCGTAGATGTTGCCGCGGCCAACGTGGCCCATGTCGGAATACAGGGCTTCCGCGCCGGTGGTGGCGAGGAAGCAGCTGCCCAAGATCATGACGCCGGCGTGGTTGTTTGGCGAGAGCAAAAACGCGATACCGCGCAGCGGGTTGAAAGCCAGCAGGATAGCGGGGTTGCCCAGTACGTAGACCAAGCCGTTAGCGCCCAGGAACAAGAACCAGAAGGTCATGACGGGGCCAAAGGCGCGGCCGATCTTGCTGGTGCCCGCGCGCTGCACGGCGAACAGGATGCTGACGATGATAAGGGTGATGATGACCACGTTGGTCTGTCCATCACCGATCAACGACCGCATGGCGGGAATGGTCCTCAGGCCCTCGACGGCCGTGGTGATGGTGACGGCGGGAGTGAGAATGCCGTCAGCCAACAGCGCGGAGCCGCCCAGCATCGCAGGGATGATGAGCCATTTTCCATATTTTCGGACGATGCTGTACAGAGCGAAGATGCCGCCCTCGCCGTGGTTTCCGGCTTTGAGCGAGATCAACACGTACTTTACCGTGGTCAGCAGGGTGACAGTCCAGATAACCAGCGACAAGGCTCCCAGGATGAACTCCTCGGTAACCTGCATGATGCCACCCTGGCCGGCGAGCAGCGCCTTGGTGACGTACATGGGCGAGGTGCCGATATCGCCGTAAACGACGCCCAGCGTTACCAACATGGCGGCGATGCTTACCGGAATGTTGTGGCTTTTGTCATCCCCATCCCCGTGCTTTGATTCATTTTTAGATTTTCGTTTAATTGCGGCTGCGCCGTGGTCATCGGGCTTGCGCGTGCCCTGCGTACCGCTCGTTTGCTCCTTTTGATCGGAGGCAGTCGATTGCGTCATCGGTTCTATGCTCCTTGATGAAACGGGCCCCGTCCGGTTGGACGTGGGGCGAATCGATACCAAGGTCGCGCGTCGTGGGTTGCACGCCTTGGTGGCACGAGATTATAGCCTTATTGGAAGTAGTTCGCCATTCATTGGATGCCGATGCTATGCAGGTTAATTGCGCCTTGCCATGCGGTATGAAAAACGCCGCTGCCCGCACATGGAAAAGGGCGGGCAGCGGCGTTGGATGGGTTTATATCGACGGGCGAAGCCTTCCGTCTGGCGGTCGTGGTCAGAGCGCTTAGCGGGGGTCCGCCTCGATGCCCGCGCGTTGCATGGCCTCTTCAACCGTGTAGCGCTTGACCAGGTAGCACTTGTGGATGCGCGGGTTGCGGGCAAAGTCCTCTGGAATCGTCTGCGCGGTGATGTCCGTCAAGACCACGCCTGCGCGCGCCAGGCCCTCGATATCGGGCTTGAAGGTGCGGAGGTTGCACGAGAAGATCGCCTCGCCTTGGCGGGTGAGCAGGCGCGACAGGCCGATGATGAGCTCGGTGTGGTCGCGCTGCACGTCGAAGGTGCGGTTGCCCATCTTGGACGAGTTGGAGAACGTGGGCGGGTCGCAGAAGATGAGGTCCCAGCGGTTGCGGGTCTCTCGCTGCTCCGAGATCCAGCGGCGCACGTCCGCGCGGACAAATTCATGGTTGCGGCCCGTAAAGCCGTTGAGCCGCATGTTGCGGTCGGCCCAATCAAGATACGTGTTGGAGAGGTCGACGGTAACCGTTTCCTCAATGCCTCCGTCCGCTGCATAGCAGGTGGCGGTGCCGGTGTAGGCGAATAGGTTGAGGAAGCGCTTCTTGCCGCGAGCGTGCTCGCGCACCAGGTTGCGCGTGACGCGGTGGTCCAAGAAAATGCCCGTATCCAGGTAGTCGTCAAAGTTGACCAGGAACGTAAGGCCGCCCTCCTGGATGCGGGGCAGCCTGCGACGCGAGCCCTCGTCGACGGCATCTTGCGGCCCGCGACCGCTTCGAGACATGGAGCTGCGGCCGGCGTCGGCATATTGCGAGCCGCCGCGCGAGCGCGTGCGCGCCTTGGCGTAGACGTGGTCGGGGTCAACGTCTAGGACGATGGGAGCGATGGTGAGGATATCGAGCAGACGCGCTCGGGCCAGCGAGGGGTCTACCGTTTTGGGCGCGGCGTACTCGGCGATTACCAGCCATCGGCCGGGCGTGGCGTCGCTGCCCTGGTACAGGTCGATCGCCGCGGCGTAATCCGGAAGGTCCGCGTCGTAGACGCGGTAGCAGGTGACGCCGGCGCGCTTGGCCCATTTGCGGCGCAGCCTGGCAACCTTTTTCAGGCGCGCGGCGAATTGGTCGGATTCGGGCACCAAAACGGCGACTTGCTTGCCATCGCCCAAATCTACGGTATGCGTGACGGGTTGGACAAGCTTTTCGTTCGCCCCTTCCTCGTCCAATGATTCTGCGGACGAGAACACGGCGATGTGGGCCTCTTCGTTGTTGGGCTTCACCAAAATGGACGCACTGGGCTCAAGGTTGAGGCTGCGCGAAAGGAAATCGTCGCGGGTGAGCGCGACCAGCTGAGAGCAACCGCATGCGGCACGGACCTTGGTGATAAGGGAGAGGATGCCCGCTGTATGGGTGAAGGGGACCTCGGTGGTGTCGGCGAGCAGCGAGATGGCGTCGGCGTCCTCGCTTTTTAGGGCGGCGAGCACGTCTTCCGCCCGGGCGGCGACCAGGGCGGCGTGCTTGGCCATGCCGGCGGAGCGCAGCACGCGGGCGGCGTAGCTTACGGACGCCGGGTCTGCATCCGTGGCGATTATAACGGCTCGACGGTTTCTGCCCGCCTCTGCGCGCCCGTCCGCCTCCGCGATAAGCGCGTTCCATGCGCCCTCGTCATGGCGCTGCCAACCGGTGAAGCCCCATTGCTGGCGCAATAAGCCGGGCGCGCGGTCGATAAGCTGGCTGATGGCTTCGAGCTCCAGCCCGCCGCCGGCGCAGGAGAGATCCACCAGGGCGGGCGCCGCGGGGGAGTCCTGATCCCTATCAAGCGATGACACCGCCTGCGACCAGCCGGTTTGGGCGAGCATAAGGGCGGCGTAGTCCGGGCGGAGCACGTGCGCCTTGGCGCCGGATCGGGTGGCTTCGCGCGGCAGGCGCTTAAAGAGGGGCTCGCCGGAGAGGTCGAGGTGGATGCTGGCGCGTTCGCCGCGGATGGAGAGGGCGATGCGCGCGTCCGGATGCTCGGTGTCGACGTTGGCGCGGGCGCCGGCCTCGTCTGCCAGGCGGTCGCAGATAGCGTCTTTCACGCACAGCGCGGCGTAGTGCGAGTTGCGCAGTTCTTTGTTGGAGCCACGGGCGGTCACGGCGATGCTGGCGCCTTGGACCAGGATAGATTCCCAGGGCATGTCGTAGGCGCCGTCATACAGGGCGTTGGCGTCCCAGCAATCAAAGCGGCCAAGGACCACAAAGACGCGGCTGGCCAGGCGCGACCACAGGCAGGCGCGGTAGGCGTCGGCAACCGTACCGGTAAAGGTGACGCGGCCCTTAAGGCGGCGGGTCTTGCGCAGGCCCATGGCGCGCAGCTCCGCGTCAAGCGCGCTTTCGAACCCCTCCGGGCAGCTGGCGTAGAACTCCAGGTATGTCGCGGTGAGCGCGGCTTGCGTTGCTTCGTTCATGGTGCTGCCTTTCATAAGGGCGCCGCGATGATGCAGATGCTGCGAGGTCTGCTCGATGGCATCGGCGCGGGCGCGTACGTGTTCAAGGTGCCATTATCGCATAGTGGCGCGCGGGGCAGCTCGCCCCCACCTGACCGCTACAATATGGGAGGATAACTGCGTTATAAGGGGGGGCTACATGACCGCGTTTGGATCAAAACCTGCCGACCTGGCTATGCCGGCGGCGCTGTTCTTTGATGTGGATGGTACGTTGGTGTGGCATGATCCGGATGCCGCGACGGGCGAGAACATCGTTAGCAATCCTCCGTCGGCCGAGGTATACAAGGCGTTTCACGCGCTGGCGGACAACGGGCACAAGGCGTTTATCTGTACGGGGCGCCCGTTGAGCCTGGTGGCACAGGATCTGCTCGACCTTAAGCCCGCGGGCCTTATCACCGGCGCAGGGGGCAACTATTGTTATAGATGGAAAGATCGTCTACCAAAACGGCATCGCGCGCGAGTTGTTGGACCAAACCCTCAGGGCGATCTTCGAGGCGGGCGCGGGCGTGATGTATGAAGGCGCGAACCTGTGCGTGAGCCTTGTGCCCGCGGGCGTGCCCTATGATGATTTTCCCGGCGTGGCGACCGTGCACACCGTCGAGGATTTCTATGCGTTGGCGGGCGATGAGGTGTTCGACAAGATCTCGTTCATGAACAGCGAGGTCCCGGCGCTGCGGAGCGCGTGGGATTTTCTGGGCAAGCACTACACCATCTGCGATTTGGGCGTAGGCGTGGGCGAGATGAGCGTGATCGGCACCGATAAGGGATCCGGCATTCACCATGCGCTCGAGGCGATAGCGAAGCTGGATGGCACGGATGCCGCTGCAGATGCGGCGTACCGTACCTTTGCGTTTGGCGACTCCGAGAACGACCTTCCCATGATGCGCGTGGTGGACCATCCCGTGGCGATGGGCAACGCGTTGGATTCGGTCAAGCAAGCTGCGAGCTACGTAACGGCCTCGGTTCAAGAGGACGGCGTTCCGGCGGCCCTGCGCCACTTTGGACTGATCTAGCGCGTGGACGAGGAGGGCAGAATTGCCTGCGTTCGAAATATTCTCCAATAACGGAGGTTATTTCGAGAAAAAATCTCCCAATACGGAGATTATTTCTGGAATCACGCTTAAGGCCAGAGGCTCTGTTCGCCATGGCTAATAAAAGAACCCCGCAGGCGGCTGGTGCAAGCCATCCTGCGGGGTTCTTCAATCAAGGTATCAACCAAAGCGCTTCGAGAAGAGAAGGCGCTTTACGGCGGCGAGGTCCCCGGCGATGTTCCCGAAAAGCACCGCGAAGCGCGCGTGCGGGAACATCGGTCGGGGTCTCGCGCCAGGTGCCTACTCCAGCTCGAACGCTCCCGTGTAGAGCTGATAGTAGTACCCCTTCTTAGCGATGAGCTCATCATGGTTGCCGCGCTCGATCACGCGTCCGTGGTCAAGGCAGATGATGACGTCGGAGTTGCGGACCGTGGACAGACGGTGCGCGATGACAAAGGTGGTGCGGCCCTGCATGAGGGCGTCCATGCCGCGCTGGACAATGGCCTCGGTGCGGGTGTCGATGCTCGAGGTCGCCTCGTCCAGAATCATGGCCGGGGGATCCGCGACGGCGGCGCGAGCGATGGAGATCAGCTGGCGCTGGCCCTGGGAGAGCTGCGATCCGTTGCCGGTGAGCATGGTGTTGTAGCCTTCGGGCAGGCGGCAGATGAAGTCGTCCGCGCCGGCGAGTTTGGCCGCCTTGATGCACTCCTCGTCCGTGGCATCCAGCTTGCCGTAGCGGATGTTGTCCATTACGGTGCCGGTGAACAAGTTGACATCTTGCAGGACAACGCCCAGCGAGCGGCGCAGGTCCGCCTTCTTGATCTTATTGACGTTGATGCCGTCGTAGCGGATCTTGCCGTCGGCGATGTCGTAGAAGCGGTTGATGAGGTTGGTGATGGTGGTCTTGCCGGCACCCGTGGCTCCGACGAAGGCGACCTTCTGACCGGGCTTGGCGTAGACGGAGACGCCGTGCAGGACGTCGTGGTCCGGCGTGTATCCAAAGTCGACGTCTACCATGCGCACGTCTCCACGCAGGGGCTCGTAGGTGACGGTGCCGTCGGCCTTGTGCGGATGCTTCCAGGCCCACATGCCCGTGCGCTCATCAGTCTCCTCGAGCTCCCAGGTGTCGGGGTTCACGCGGGCGTTCACCAGGGTGACGTAGCCCTCGTCCGCCTCAGGTTCCTGGTCGAGGAGTTCGAAGATGCGGCTGGCGCCGGCAAGTCCCATGACCACGGCGTTGATCTGCTGGGAGACCTGGCCAATCTGTCCGCAGAACTGCTTGGTCATGTTGAGGAAGGGCACCACTACGGCGATGGTGAGCGGCATGCCGGAGAAGGAGAGGTTGGGCACCTTCAACGCGAGGAAGATGCCGCCTGCCAGCGCGACCACCACGTAGATAAGATTGCCCAGGTTCATGAGGACGGGCATGAGGATGTTGGCGTACATGTTGGCCTTCTGCGAGACCTCGAAGAGCCTCTCATTGCGCTCGTCGAAATCCGCCTCGGCCGCGGCCTCGTGGCAGAACGCCTTGACTACCTTCTGGCCGTTCATGACCTCTTCGATGTGGCCCTCGACCACGCCCAGCTCGCGCTGCTGCGCGATGAAGAAGCGCGCCGAGTTGGAGCCCAAAAGCTTGGTGAGCGCGACCATGCAGGCGATGCCGGTGATGATGACCAGGCACATCCATACGGAGAAGTACAGCATGATGCACAGCACGGTGGTGAGGACGATGACGGTCTGCAACAGGTTGGGCAGAGACTGCGAGATCATCTGGCGCAGCGTATCGATATCGTTGGTGTAATGCGACATGATATCGCCGCGCTGGTTGGTGTCGAAGTAGCGGATCGGCAGGTCCTGCATGCGGTTGAACATCTTCTCGCGCAGCTTCTCAAGCGAGCCTTGGGTGATGACCGCCATGTAGCGGTTCCAGAACAGCGAGGAGAGGTTGCCCACAAGGTAGATGGCGCCCAGGGTGAGGACGATCTTCAAGATCTTGGGCTGTGCGGCAGCCCAGTCGCCGGTCTGCCAAGAGGTGGAGATGACCTCCAGCGCGCTTTGCAGGAACACGGCGCCGATGGAGTTGATCAGGCCGCAGAGGATGACTCCGGCCATGACCAAGGGCAGCAGCACGGGGAAGAACGAGAACAGCATCTTGATAAGACGCGCCATGGTGCCGGGCATGCTGGATTTGGCGCTTGCAGCGGGCTTACTCATTTGCCTCGCCTCCCTTCTGGTCGATGTCTTGCAACGTGGTTGCCCTGTCTACTGGAGCCTGGCCTGCGACGGGCGCGTCCTGGGCCATCTCGGCAACGGCTTCAGCGGCCGCCTCCTCGACTTCTTGCGCCTCTTCGCTCATCTTGTTTTGCGAGGTGTAGGTTTCGCGGTAGATGTCCGAGGTCTCGAGCAGCTCTTCGTGCGTGCCAATCTGGGAGATACGGCCGCCTTCCATGACGATGATGCGGTCGGCGTCCTGCACGCTGGAGATGCGCTGGGCGATGATGATCTTGGTGGTCTGGGGCAGGTAGGTGGCCAGCCCGGCGCGGATCTTGGCGTCGGTCTTGGTGTCGACCGCGCTGGTGGAGTCATCCAAGATCAAGATCTTGGGTCGGCGTAGCAGGGCGCGGGCGATGCAGAGGCGCTGCTTCTGACCGCCGGAGACGTTGGAGCCTCCCTGCTCGATCCAGGTGTCGTAGCCCTTGGGGAAGCCGTCGACAAATTCGTCCGCGCAGGCGAGATGTGCCGCCTCGCGAATCTCTTCGTCCGTGGCATTCGCATCGCCCCAGCGCAGGTTGTCGGCGATGGTACCGCTGAACAGCACGTTCTTTTGCAGCACCATGGCTACCTGGTGACGCAGGGCGTCCAGGTCGTAGTCGCGGACGTCGATGCCGCCTACGCGGACGGTGCCGGAGGTGGCGTCATAGAGGCGGGCGATAAGGTTGACCAGCGTGGACTTTGCCGAGCCGGTACCGCCGATGATGCCGATGGTCTCGCCGCTCTTGATGTGCAGGTCGATGCTATCAAGGGCCTGGCGCTCGGCATTCTTGGAGTATTTAAAGCTCACGTTGTCGAAATCGATGGAGCCGTCAGCGACCTGCGTAGCGGGCTGGCTGGGGTTGGCGATGGTGGGGGTTGCATGCAAGACCTCGTTGATGCGGTGCGCGCTTTCCTCCGCCATGGTGACCATGACAAAGATCATGGAGAGCTGCATGAGGCTCATCAGGATTTGGAAGCCGTACGTAAACGTAGAGGAGAGCTGACCCACGTCGAAGGCGGTGGCTTGGCTGGTGATGATGAGCTTGGAGCCCAGGTAGATGATGAGGACAAAGGCGCCGTTGACGCACAGGTTCATCATGGGGTTGTTGAAGGCGAGCAACTTCTCTGCACGGGTGAAGTCGGCGCAGACGTCCTGTGCCGCGACGGCGAATTTCTGCTTCTCGTAGTCCTCGCGCACGTAGCTCTTGACCACGCGCATGCCGGTGACGTTCTCTTCTACCGATTCGTTGAGCGCGTCGTATTTATGGAACACGCGGGTGAAGATGGGGCCCACCTTGTGAATGATGAAACCCAGGCCAAAGCCCAGCAGCGGAATCATGGCAAGGTAGACAAAGGAGATGGAGCCGCCCATGGCGTAGGCCATGACAAAGGCGAAGATCAGCACCAGCGGCGCGCGCACGGCGATACGGATGATGAGCATGAACGCCTGCTGCACGTTGGTGACGTCGGTGGTGAGGCGCGTGACCAGCGAGGAGCTGGAGAACGCATCGATGTTGGCGAACGAGAACGTCTGGATCTTATAGAACAAGTCGTGACGCAGGTTTTTGGCAAAACCGCAGCTGGCGTGGCTGCAGGTAATGCCCGCGGCGGCGCCAAAGAACAACGAGACCAGGGCCAGGAGCACCAAGATGCCTGCGGTGGGCAGGATCTGTTCCACCGAGGCCCCCGTCTTGATGGTGTCGATGAGGTTTGCCGTCACAAAGGGGATGGCCATCTCGCAGGCAACCTCGCAGAGCACCAGTAGCGGCGTGGCTATGGTGGGCTTTATGTAGTCACGGATCGATGCCGCAAGGGTTTTGATCATAGTTCCTCCCAACGGGACTTCACGCGGTCGAGCAGGTCGGCCAGCTGGTCTTGTTCTTCTGGGGTGAGATTTGAAAACGCACGGGTTCTAAAGCGAATGCGCGCTTCGGTCTCCAAGCGGGCCGCCTCTGCGCCGGCTTCGGTCAAGCAGACGGTGAGCTGACGGCGATCTTGCCGGTCACGCGTACGGGTGATGAGTCCGCCGCCCTCCATTTTTGAAAGGATTTCTGAAAGCGATCCGGCCTTAAGATCAAAGGACGCTCCAAGCGCTTGCTGCGACATGGTGCCGCCGTTTTTCTCCAGCAGGCACAAAATGGGCGCCCGGCCCGATCTGCCGCCGCGATGAAAGTGCATGTAGTGACCGCAGAATCCCAGGTTGGTGAGGATGCGCGCGGCGCGAGCCATCACGGGGTCCTCCTCCAGGGCGGGGGCGTCCGGCAGGTCCGGGCACACTGGCCCGCGCATCGCGTTGCTTGCCGTCACCTCTCTGCGCTCTTCTTCAGAACCGTTCACAAAATTCTCCTTACCTTTGATTGCCGTGGCAAGTATAATCCGCGCTCGATAGATGTCAAGGTACCGAATTAAATATTGCGACCTGTCCCTCTAAAAGATATGGTCACCTGTTTTACATACCAGTATTTATAACAACTATGCATGTCATTGGATAAGATATAGGTATTGGACATGTGTCCAGACCATGCGTAAGGTTCTTTATCAAGGTGGCTCGCTAAGCCTGCGGCGCAAAGATTGGATTGCGGTGAAGGCACGATGCGGAGGAGGAGCGCGCATGGGCAAGAAACTGTATTTGGTGCGTCACGGTGAGACGCAGTTCAACGTTGAGCATCGCGTGCAGGGGTGGTGCGACTCGCCTCTTACCGCCCGCGGACGAGAGCAGGCTCGTACGGTTGGCGGGTATTTTGAAGAGCGGGGCATCGCATTTGATCATGCGTACTGCTCAACGTCCGAGCGCGCGAGCGATACGCTTGAGCTTATGACCAGCATGCCGTACACGCGTCTGCGCGGTCTTAAGGAGATGAACTTTGGCAAGCTAGAGGGCCTGCCGGATTACCTGTGCGCCAAAACGCCCGAGGAGTGCGTGAGCTATTACCTGCCGTTTGGCGGCGACTCGTCGGATTGGGTGCGCGACCGCATGGTGGAGACCCTAACCCAGGTTATGAGCCAAGAGGGGCATGAGTGCGTGCTGGCCGTGAGCCATGGGGGCGCAAACTACAACTTCTTGCGCGCGGTCTACCCTGCCGCCAAAGAGGAGCTTGCCCGCGGTTGGGGAAACTGTCTAGTCTTGGTGTTCGATTTTGAAGACGGCGTTTTTAGCTTTGAACAGGCGATTCGCTTGGAGTAGCGTCAGCTGTGGCCAAGATACCGCCCTGGTCCTACGTCCATGATTTAGGCCGCATACAGACTTGGGCGCTTCATGTGGCATGGGTATTATAACGTGCCATTTTGAAAGCTAAAAATGACACGCTGTAATACCGATTTGGAAATGGGTATTAAAGATGACCAAAAAATCGTAGAAAAGTGGTAAAGGATAATACCGATTTTCACAGAGGTATTAAACCGGACCACTTAGGCATTGAAAAGCGGTCCTCCTTAATACCCAATGCCTGTCGACTCCAGCGGGTAAGCTGGTTTGCGGGTAAGCTGGCTTGTAGCAACGTCATCGCGGACGAATCTGGAGGACCCATGTACCGCATTCTCTTTGTATGCCATGGCAACATCTGCAGGAGCACCATGGCTCAGTCCGTGATGGCGCACTTGGTTGCAGAGGCTGGTCGCGAGGAAGAGTTTCGCATCGATTCCGCAGCGACCAGCAGGGAAGAGATTGGCAACCCGCCGCATCGCGGCACGGTATCGCGTTTGCAGCGCGCCGGCATCGCGGTGGTGCCGCACCGTGCCCGACAAGTACGTGGGGACGAGTATGGCGACTGGGATTACATTGTTGGTATGGATGGCGAGAACATGCGCGGCCTTTCCAGGATATTCTCGTCCAATGCTGCGTGCCGGGCAGACGGCGGCGCCAAGTTGGCAAAGCTGCTCTCGTTCGCGGGTTCATCGCGCGATGTGGCAGATCCCTGGTACACGGGCGATTTTGACGCGACGTACGCGGACGTGGTCAACGGCTGCACGGCGTTGCTCGAGATGCTTGCGTAGCGGTTGCGCGGTGCGGGGCTCAGGGACGCTGGGCGGGGCGAGACAGAGGGCGCGACCGCGTGCGTAAATAGTGGCAGCGTTGGTGTGCGAATCATGTTCTTTTTTGAATGCCCGGCCGCGGCGCGGGCGTCATGGGGTGTGGCGCATATGTCGAGGGGCCGGTGGGGATGCTTCCGCATGCTATTGTATAAAAGATAGATAATAAGCAACTTTTAGTGAATAGATATCTATGCTTCAGGCACTCGTCCAAAGATGTAATGAATGAATGACAGGCATTAATGCACTATTAGTGTACCGAGCGATGCGTAAGCGGTATTGGATGAAGAGAATGGTGAGAGGCGAGGCGCCGACGTTGTTCGTTGTGAAAAAGCGCCGCCGCTAGCGAATCAAATGAGCCAAATAGTGAATGTTGCCGCTTTATTGCGCGCTAGCGTCTGCTGCGCATTCACGCTATCCTTGGCGATTGTGCACGTAACTTTCTCGCATTAAGTTGCAAGGGGGAGGGGAATGGGTCCCCTCCGGTTGCGGGGCACGGAAGGGGATATTGCGCTCATAAACGGAAGGAACCGCCATGACCAAGAACGCAAAGCAGCAGATGGTTGCTGCAACTAGCCAGTGCTCACGTCGAGATTTTCTCAAGCTTTCCGGTGTTACCGCCCTGGGTATGGGCGGAATGCTGATTCTCACCGGCTGCGGCCCCGCCGCGCCTGAGAGCGATGCGGACAAGGGTTCCGCGGAGGAGAGCGATAAGAAGGCTACCCTTGGTGATGGCAAGACCCTGCGAGTTGGTATGGAGGCGGCTTACGCACCCTACAACTGGCAGGTCACCGAAGAGTCCGATTTCACCATTCCCATCGAGAACGTCAAGGGCGCCTATGCGGACGGTTATGACGTCCAGGTTGCCAAGATCATCGCCGAGGAGCTGGGGCTTGAGCCCGTCGCCGTCAAACTTGACTTTGCAGGTTTGATCGACGCCGTTAACAACGGTCAGATCGACATTGTGTGCGCCGGTATGTCCGTCACGCCCGAGCGCGAGTCCGCCGCGGCGTTCTCTGACTCCTACGTGGACGATGACATTGTCATGATTACCAAGAAGGATTCCGCCTTCGCTGGAGCCACCACGTTTGCCGAGCTCGAGGGCGCATCGATCCTGGGTCAGGCCGCGACCATGTACGATGACGTCATCGACCAGATTCCCAACATCAACCATATGACGCCGGCGGAGACCGTGCCCATGGTTGTCGAGAACCTCAACAACGGTACCTGCGATATCGTCACCTATTCCATGCTTTCTGTTCCCAAGCTGCTTGAGACCTACCCGGACTTTGTCGAGCTTGAGATGACCGATAAGTTCGAGGGTTCCGTCATGCCGGACAACGCCGCCATCGCCAAGGGGCAGGATGCGGTGCTGGACCAGATCAACGAGATCATCGCGGGCATCAACGAGGATGACCGTCAGGCCATGTGGACTGCCTGCATGGATCGTCAGCCTATGTAAATAGATGCGGCGTGGCGCTTGGGGCGGCGAGCTCCGGTCGCTACGTTTGGATGGCAGCCCCTTGGCCGGACGAAGTTTTGGCCGGGTGCATTTGCAACATAGAAGCACTGCGCAGACGCGCGTCGGTTGAACATTTGCCGGCGTGCGTCTTGCGGCAATTTGCAAGAACAAACACAACAGTACTGATTGAGGTATGGGAGAAGACATGGGCTCCAATCAATCGCAGACGGCAGGCGCAAGCAGCCGCGGCCGTCTAGCAACGTTTATATTGTCTGACCACCGCTACGTATTGCTGGCTACCAGCGCCGTCGCCGCCCTGGGCGCGATGCTTTCCAGTAGCCCTCGTCCCGCAATGAGCTTTATGGCAAACGCCTACATGGTCGAGGTGGTCATGTACTACATCTTGATCTCCTGGCTGGTGCTAAGCGCTGTTGCCCTGGTGTTCAAGCTTGCCAAGTGGCGTACCTATGCGGACGAGTCTTTGTTTACTAAGCCCGCCGTGGCGCGCGTTCTGCGTTATGTTTCCTACGTGGTGTGGTTTATTGTCGCCGTACTGGTGGTGGACCGCATTGGTATGGGCCTGGCGTCCGCATGGGCGGTTGCATCCACTGCCGCGTCTATGCCCGAGACCACGCTGGAGCGCATGCTCTACGTTTTGTACAAGGGTCGCGGCACGTTTTACGAGGGTTTTAAGACCACCGTGCTGTTGGCGGTCTTTGGTACCAGCATCGCGTTTTTCCTGGCGTTGCTTCTTGTGTTCCTGCGCATTCAGGTTGTCGACCGTTCCGATAACGACTTTGTCCGTTTTCTCAAAGTGGTTGGATCCGGCTTTGCCAAGGTTTACAGCACCGTGGTGCGCGGTACGCCTATGATGGTCCAGGCCATGATCATCTTCTTTGGCGTGTTTGGCCTCTTTAAGATGACCAATCTCACCACCACGCAGATCAACGGCATTTGGAGCACGTTTGCTGCGGGCTTGGTGACCATTACGCTCAACTCAACCGCCTACATGATGGAGGTGCTGCGCGGCGGCATCGAATCCGTGGATATGGGCCAGGCGGAGGCCGCGCGCTCGCTGGGCCTCTCCCAGTGGCAGGCCATGCGCAAGGTTGTGTTTCCCCAGGGCGTCAAGTTTGCCATCCCGGGCCTGTCTAACGAGCTGATCATCAATATTAAAGACTCGTCCGTACTCTCCGTCATCGGCACGTTTGACCTCATGTTCGCCACTACCACGGTGGGTGGCACCTACTATCGCCAGTTTGATGCCGCGCTTATCACCAGCATCATCTACCTGTGTCTCACCATGCTTGCCTCGTGGTTGCTCAACCGTTTGGCGCGCCGCTTGGAAGTGGCCGCGGTCAAGGTTGGCAGCACGTCGGACCAGCCCATTAACGTGGAGGAGAAATAAACCATGGCACAGATCAATACCACAGTAGACGGTGCAAGCGCTAAGCCCATGGTGCGCATCGAGGGGCTGCGTAAATCCTTTGGCGATCTCGAGGTCTTGCGCGATGTGAACCTGGATATTATGCCGGGCGAGGTAGTCACCATCATCGGTGCATCGGGCTCGGGCAAATCGACCCTTTTGCGCTGCATCAATTTGCTTGAAACGCCGGACGCTGGCCACGTGTGGTTCCAGGGGTCCGACCTCACCGCCGACCATGTGGACGTGAATAAGCTGCGCGAGGACATTGGCATGGTGTTCCAGGGTTTCAACCTGTTCAACAACATGGACGTGCTGGACAACTGCACCCTGGCGCCGGTCACGCTGAAAAAAGCCACCAAGCAAGAGGCCGAGCAAACCGCTATGCACCATTTGGAGTCCGTTGGCCTGGCAGATTTTGCTCACGCCGCTGTGGCCAAGCTGTCTGGTGGTCAAAAGCAGCGCGTCGCCATCGCCCGCGCGCTGTGCATGAACCCCAAGATCATGCTGTTCGACGAGCCTACCAGCGCTCTTGACCCCGAGATTGTGGGCGAGGTGCTTGAGGTTATGCGCAGGCTGGCGGCAGAGGGTATGACCATGGTGGTGGTCACGCATGAGATGGCTTTTGCGCGCACGGTTTCCGATCGTGTGGTCTTTATGGACAAGGGCGTGATCGCAGAGCAGGGCGCTCCCGCGCAGATCTTTGGCAACCCGCAGCATGCCCGTACTCGCGAGTTCCTTAAGCGTTATTTGGACGATGCCGACGCGGTGAGGGCGTAATTCTCGTCCGCACGGCCGCCGTGCCTGTGGAGCCTGCGTATGTTTTGGCTGCAGGCTCCACGTTGCCGCGGCCTCGCTGCGGTGCGTGCGGCCGTTACGCGACCACCAGGCAGATGGTCACCATGATTGCGACGGCCACGGTGCCCAGGCTGGTGGGCGCCATAAAGCGGTCGAGCTTGGTGTGGTCAGGTTCCTGCACAATGCCTGCCAGCGCGCTCATAAGGGGTTGAAAGCTCAGGCAGATTGCAGCGCCCGCAACAAAGGTGCGCAGCGAGAATCCCTTCACAACAAAGATGAAGGCGACAAACAAGATAAGCGACAGGTAGAGCAGGACCGTGTGGTACATCCGCATGGCCTGCTCTCCGTTTACGCGCTGTCCACGCACGGTTGCGCTGCAGCCCTCGCCCAGCTCATAGAGCCTGTTGGCGATGGTGCGCTTGCCCTTGGAGGCATCGTCCAGCGAATCGCGCATGTTGTTGATGTTCATCACCGCGGCTACCGGCAGGCCCAGCGCCACGCCCGCGACCAGCGATGCGACATCAAAACTATGCAGGTAGAGAAAGCTGCCTGCGCAAACGGCGACTAAGCCAAAGAAGATAAAGCTCATAATGTCGCCCAGTCCCATGTAACCATAGGGGTGCGGCCCTACGGTGTAGAAGACCGCGGCGGCAATGGCGGCGACGCCGAATGCCAGAAAGACGCCCATCGCGGCGACGGCGTTTCCGTCAAGCGCGGGCCCGCGCAGGAAAGACACCCAAATCAACAGGCATCCCAGCGCAAAGGTAAGGGCACAGGTGCCAAAGAGCGCGCGCTTCATCTGCCGTGGTGTGATAATGCCTCTCTGCATGCCGCGCTTAGGGCCAACACGGGTCTCATCGTCCAGGCCGTGCGCAAGATCACCGTAATCGTCCGCGAAGTTGGCGATAACCTGCAGCAGCACGGAGACAACAAGCATGAGGATAAAGACCTCGACCCTAAAGGCCCCGCGCGCCGCCGCCAGTCCTGCGGCGATGAGCGAGCCCGACGCCGCCAGCGGTAGGGTGCGCAGCCGAGCCGCCTCGATCCATGCTGCTCGAACTTCATGTGCGGAAGTGTTCTGTACCTGCGCGTTCATTATGTCGCCATGCCTTTCACCTGCGTCGTCAAGCACTTCATTATAGGAGCTTGCTGCCCTCATCCTAACCAGTTTAGCCATCGCGTGAGGACGCGTGCGCACCCGGTGGGCTTCCGCATCGCGGTAGAATGGAGAAAGCATGCCGGGTGCCCGCGCGTGTTGCGCGACCGTACCCGGCGCTGCAGCTGGAATCGATGCACAAGCACGGCTTTTAGGAGGAGCAATGTCCATCATCACGCTTTCGCGCGGCGGCCTGGTCGCACGCGTTGACACCAAGGGCGCGCAGCTTATGGGGCTGGCGCTCAACGGTGACGAGTACCTGTGGCAGGCAGACCCCGCATGGTGGGCCAAGACCTCTCCCGTTCTGTTCCCCCAGGTGGGCGAACCCGGCGCCAAGGAGCTGCAGTGCTCTGCCGGCGTGTGCCACATGCCGCGCCACGGCTTCGCGCGCGACTTCGAGCACAAGGTGGTCGCCCAGGACGAGTCTTCCGTCACCTTCGAGCTTACCCAAAGCGAAGAGACGCTGGCCGTGTACCCCTACAACTTCACCCTCAACATGACCTACGCCATCACCGGCGACGTCACGCTTACCCAAACCTTCAAGGTGACCAACAACAGCGACGTCGCCATGCCCTTTGCCGTGGGCGGCCACCCTGCGTTCAACGTGCCCATGCCCGGCACCGCGGATGAGTCTTTTGACGATTACGAGCTTCGCTTTTGCGAGCCCTGGACGGGCGACTCCCCCAAGATTGTCGACGGCGGCATGATCTCCTATGCCGACCCCATCCATATCCTGCGGGACAGCGACGCCATCGCCGTCAACCGCGGTCTGTTCGACTTTGACACCGTGGTGCTGCGCAGCGTGCCCAACAATACCATCGACCTGGTAAGCAAGGTCTCCGGCCGCGGCGTGCGCCTGGACTTCCCCGGCTTTGACTTTGTGGGCATTTGGTCTGCCAAACCGGATGCTCCGTTTGTTGCCGTTGAGCCCTGGACGGGCCACGCCGGCATGCCGGATGAGGACGATGTGCTGGAGCATCGTGACAACATCATCATTCTGGCTCCGGGCGATGTGGACGAGCGCTCGTTCTCGATGACGGTTCATTAGCGCACCAATATATATAAGTAGGTGGGGCCTCCCCTTCCTCCCCCGGGATGTGTTCGGCGCGTTGCGCCTCAGAACATCCCGGTAGAGGAAGGGGAGGCCTTCTTGCTATCTACGGTGTTTGGTGCACGATGCCTGATAGAGGCTTGCCATCTGTGGGCGTTTTGCGTTATAGCACCCCGCTTTAGCTGCAAAGACGCGCTCGATGTTGCCCAGGCGCCCTGAGGTTGGGTATCATAGCAGCCGTTGAAAGGGGATTATTCGTGCGTTTTGCATTCGACATGCTCTAGCTAGGTAGGTTTTTCTCGCGCCGTGGCTGCGCGAGCGCCCCGTCATGTCCATACGCCGAGTTGCTATATGATGTGCCGCCCCGTGCGGCCGCCCTTAGTCGACCCACACATGTAAATAAGGAGATCAGCTATGCGCGATAAGCTCGAGAAGATCATCATCGCCTACCAGGAGCTTGAGAAGAAGCTTTCCGATCCGTCCGTTGCCGGCAACATCAAGGAGTTCACGCGCCTCAACAAGGAGTACGCGCATCAGACCGACCTGGTGAACGCCGCACGCGAGTACATCTCTGCGCTGGATGACATCGAGGCTGCCAAGGAGATGCTGCGCGAGGCCAGCGATGCGGACGAGAAGGAGATGCTCCAGATGGACATCTCCGAGAACGAGGCCAAGCTGCCCCAGCTGGAGGAAGACATCAAGTTCATGCTCATCCCCAGCGACCCTAACGATGAGAAGAACACCATTGTCGAGATTCGCTCCGCCGCCGGTGGCGACGAGGCTGCGATTTTCGCTGGTGACCTGTTCAAGATGTACCAGCGCTTCTTTGAGACCAAGAAGTGGAAGATGACCGTGCTTGACTCCAGCCCCAGCGAGGCCGGCGGCTTCAAGAGCATCGAGTTCAAGGTCGAGGGCGACAAGGTCTACTCCGTTATGAAGTACGAGTCCGGCGTGCACCGCGTTCAGCGCGTTCCCAAGACCGAGAGCCAGGGCCGCATCCAGACCTCTACCGCGACCGTTGCCGTGCTGCCCGAGGCGGAGGAGATTGATGTTCAGATCAACCAATCCGACCTGCGCATCGACACCTACTGCGCTTCCGGCCCCGGCGGTCAGTGCGTCAACACCACCTATTCGGCGGTGCGCATTACCCACCTGCCCACCAACACCGTGGTGCAGTCCCAGGAGCAGCGCTCTCAGATCCAGAACCGCGAGGTCTGCATGCAGATGCTGCGTGCGCGCCTGTACGAGATGGAGCTTGAGCGCCAGCAGGCAGAGCTGGGCGCCGAGCGTTCCAGCCAGATCGGACATGGCAACCGCTCCGAGAAGATCCGTACCTATAACCAGCCCCAGGACCGCGTGACCGATCACCGCATCGGATTCAACTCTACCTACAACGGCGTTCTTCTGGGAGACCAGCTGTCGACCGTGATTGAGGCGCTCGCCGCCGCCGATCGCGCAGAGAAGCTCGCCGCCGCCGTCTAAGGCGTTTTAGTCGCGCTGCGCGCAATGATAGCAATGAACAGAGCCGGGGCGTCCGTGTGGGAGCTCCGGCTCTCTTTATTTGGGGGAAGCGGCCTTACGGTACAAGGTAGCTTCGCGGACGTTACTCGCGGGGGCGCATCCAGGGTTTGCGCGGCGTCTTGGCAAGGTCGGCGCCGGCGCGGACGTGCTGGGCGATTTCTAGCACAGGATCGTCGTCGGGGGTGGACAGCACTTCGCTGGGCAGGGGTTCGTCCACGCCGGCGCGGTGGAAGTTGCCTACAAAGTCATCGGTTTTGAGCACGTTGATGACGGCGCGCGGATCGACGGAGCGGATGGTCTTGATGGCATCGCCCACTTCATAGGAGGATAGGACCGTGTGGATAATGCCAACGGCCTCGCCGCTATATGCACCGGTGCCGTCGATGATGCTGGCGCCGTGGTGGAACGTGGCGGTGTAGATGTCCGCCACCTCTTTGGGGCGCTTGGTTGTGATGATGAGCGTCGAGCGGTTGTAACGGTGATAGAAGCCATCGATCGCCTTGGTGGAGATGAACTGGAAGACTATGGAGTACGCGGCGTGCTCCCACCCAAAGATGGCGCCAAAGATGCCCAGCACGCAGCAATTGCCGGCGAAGACGTAGGGCCAGATGGTCTTGCCCGTTTTGTTGGAGACGTACAGCGCGATAAAGTCCGTGCCCGCGGTGGACGCGCCGCTTTTGAGCGCGATGGCGATGGCGATGCCGTTGAGCACGCCGCCAAAGATGACGTTGAGCAGGGTTTCGCCCAGAATAGGCTGGAACGAGAAGATACGCAGGAAGAGACTGAGCAGCGCTACCTGGATCATGGAGAAGATGACAAAGCGCTTGCTGATGCTGCGCCAGCAGAAGAGGGCGACGGGGGCGTTGAGCGCCAGCACGCCCAATGACGTGGGAAAGCTAACGCCTACCAGCGACGTGACGCGGTCGATAAGCAGCGCGATGCCGGTGAAGCCGCCGGAAAGCAGGTTGGCAGGGTTGACAAACGCTTGGATCACGTAGGTTTGAAGCAGGGCGGAGGCTAGAACGCAAAGCAGGGTGACAACACGGCGGACAAAGATGTAACGACCAAGGTGCTTGATGTTCTCGAGGGGGCTGGTGCCCGACATTCGCGGTCATCTCCTTTGGGGCGGAGGGCTGATGGGGTGCGGCTCGACACTGCGTGCACATAGTAGTACAGGCGGCACCCGCTTGAAGATGCGAACGAGTTTTCTGATAGATTGTGCGCACATGGGGCATGCTGCCAATAAAAAATGGCTCCTAGTCATGCAAAAGCGCTGGTTTTCGCCTTGTGCGATGGTCTATGAAGTAGAATCGCTTGCGAAACACGAAGCGCCTTCACGCCCTTGGCGGGTTGCGAGGCGAGCGAGAGGAAGGGTTGGGCTATGGCGAACGAGGTATGGACTATCGGCCGCTGCCTGGACTGGACGCGCGATTACCTGGGCAAGAAGGGTGACGAGCATGCCCGCTATACGGCTGAGCTGCTTTTGACCAGTGTGACCGGTATGAAGCGCATCGACCTTTATATGGGGCTTGATAAGCCCATGTCTCCCGTCGAGCTCGATCGCATGCATCAAGCGGTGGTGCGACGCGCCAAGGGCGAGCCCGTGCAGTACATTACGGGGACAACCGGGTTTAGGACGCTTGAGATCAAATGCGCCCCGGGGGTGCTGATTCCTCGTCCAGAAACCGAGGTATTGGTGGGCGAGGTGTTGGACTACCTTGACCGCAGCGTGCTGGGGGCGGGCCCCGTTCCGGGTAGGGCGCGCGTCGAGCTGCCCTGGAACGCCCAGGTTGAGGAGGCTCGACGAGCAGAGGAGGCGGCCGCCGCGAAGCGGGCTGAAGAGGGGGGCGCCGAGGCGGCTGGCGAGACGGATCTTGTGGCCGAGGACGCGTTCGACGACGTCGCGGCTGGGCCGGATGCGGAGCCCGGGCAATCCGGTGCGCAAGATGGGCAGCGCGTGGCGCGAGTTCTTGAGGTTGGCTGCGGAACCGGATGCATATCGCTCTCAATCGCCGCGGAGCGAGAGGGGAGCGTGCGCTGCGTCTCCACGGACGTCAATCCCAAAGCTGTGGAACTTGCGATCGCTAATCGCGATGCTCTTCATATGGACGAGGAGACGGTGGCGTTTCGCTTGGGCGACTTGGTGTCGCCGGTGCGCTCGGATGAGGCCGGGGCGTTTGACGTACTGGTGTCAAACCCACCGTACATTCCGCGCAAGGTGATGGAGGTCCTCCCCTTAGAGGTGACCGATTATGAGCCCCATTTAGCTCTTGAGGGCGGAGAAGACGGGCTCGACGTCTTCCGCCGCTTGGTTGCCGCGGCGCCCAGGATGCTGCGACCCGGAGGCTTGCTTGCATGCGAGCTGCACGAGGAGTCGCTTCAGGATGCGGCGGCTATCTGCACCGCGGCAGGGTTCAAGGACGTTCGGATTATCGAGGACCTTGCGCGTCGTCCCCGTATCATCTTGGCGACGGTTGGAGAGGCTTAATGACTAAGGTTGTTGCGGTTGTTCCTGGTTGCACGGACGGTCTTGATGGGGTGGCGGATGCGCTCAGGGCTGGCGCCCTTGCCCTGCTGCCCACCGAAACCGTGTATGGCGTGGGCGTGTGCGTGGGCGCCTACAGCGCATGCGGGGAGACGCCGGGGCCCCAAACGGGATACGGCAGAATCTTTACGCTGAAGCATCGCGACGTCGCTCAAACCGTGCCGTGGCTGGTGGCTGGACCTAAGGACCTTGATCGCTTTGGGCGGGATGTCGTGCCTCAGATTCGCGCGCTGGCATCCGCTTTTTGGCCAGGCGCGCTGACGGTTGTGGTGAAGGCATCGCCGTTGGTTCCCTCGTTTATGCGGGCGGCGGACAATACCGTGGCGCTGCGCGCCTCCGCCTCTCCGGTCATTCAGTATCTGGTGCGCGCTTGCGGATCCCCGCTGGCGGTGACATCTGCCAACACGCATGGTGCGCCGGCGCCAGATTCGTTTGCGGCGGCGGAGGAACGTATCGTGGCGGGCGTGGACGTTGCGGTGGACGCGGGGCGGACAACGTGCCGCGATGCATCGACCATCGTTGCCGTGCGCGACGGCGAGCCCGTGATTCTGCGTGAGGGGGCAATCTCTGCCGGTGAGATCCGGGCGGCGCTCGCGTAGGCCGCGCGTGCAACAACAATATGGAGACATGGTGCTCAGGCGCGGGCGATAACGGACGCATCGCCCCGTTGTTGGCGCCTATTGGTGCAAGCGACCCTGCGCGAAGGGTCGCTTTTGTCGTTAACCGACCATTCAACCCGCTTGTCGGGTGGCTATAAAACCATCACAGGGTGCGCATGGGCAATGTGACACAATGCTGCAACAACAGACAATTCGATGTAAATTCACCGGGTGTGCAACCTGGTTGCTTTTTGTGCTCAAGAAAGGTGCCGCTATGGCGTTCTCGTTAAAAGACCTGGGCTTGGTCGACCAAATGTACCTGCCTCACGGCGGTAGCTATATCATGGCGCTCGATTCGGGTACCACGTCGGTTCGTGCCATCATCGTGGACGAGTACGACTGCATCGTGGCGCAGGCTTCGCGCGCAATAAGCACAACATACCCCCAGCCCGGCTGGGTGGAGCAAGATCCCATGGAGATCCTTGCTTCGCAGATTGCCGTCATGATGGAGGTCCAGTTTAAGAGCGGCATCCACTCCGACAGCATCGCCGCCATCGGCATCACCAACCAGCGCGAGACCACGGTTGTGTGGGACCGCGATTCCGGCCAGCCTATTTATAACGCTATCGGGTGGCAGTGCCGCCGTACCGCTCCCATCGCGGACGCTTTGGTGCATGAGGGTATGGACCAGACTATCCGCGAGAAGACCGGCCTCAAGCCGGACGCGTACTTCTCCGGCACCAAGGTCAAATGGATTCTCGATAACGTGAGCGGTGCTCGAGAGGCGGCGGCCGCCGGTCAGCTTATGTTCGGCACCATCGATACCTGGCTGATCTACAACCTCACTGGCGGCATGGTGTACGCCACCGACTACACCAACGCCAGCCGTACCATGCTGTTCAACATCCATACCCTTGAATGGGACGATGAGCTGCTGGAGGCGCTCGACATCCCGCGCTCTATGCTGCCCGAGGTACGTTGGAGCTCGGGTGACTTTGGTCGCGTCTCAAGCGAGATCATGACGCACACGCCCCCTATCACGGGCGTTGCCGGCGATCAGCAAGCGTCGTTCTTTGGCCATTGCTGCTTCGAGCCCGGGCAGACCAAGAATACCTACGGAACCGGCTGCTTCATGCTCATGAATACGGGCGATGAGGTTGTGCATTCCAAGAACGGGCTGCTGTCCACCATCGGCATCGCGGAAAACGGCAAGATTAGCTATGCGCTGGAGGGCTCCATCTTCCATGCGGGCAGCACCATCCAGTGGCTGCGCGACAAGCTCGGCATCATCGCCGACGCTGGAGAAACCGCCGCGATAGCCCGCTCGCTGTCCAGCAACAACGGTTGCTACCTTGTTCCTGCGTTTAGCGGCTTGGGCGCACCGTGGTGGGATCCCGATTCGCGTGGTCTCATCTGCGGCCTTACCGCGGGTTCCGATCGCGCCACGCTGGTGCGCGCTGCATGCGAGTCCATGGCGTATCAGACCTATGACGTCCTTCGCTCCATGGAGGCCGATGCCGGTCGCAAGCTCTCTGGGCTTTCCGTCGATGGTGCCGCCTCTCGCAACGAGTTCATCATGCAGTTCCAAGCGGACTTGCTGGGAATCCCCATCACTCAGTCCGAGAGCATCGAAACAACTGCGCTGGGTGCCGCGTACCTGGCGGGCCTTGCCGTTGGCTATTGGGAAGACAGGGACGAGCTGGTTCAGAATAGAAATCTTGGCAAATGTTTTGAGCCTGCGGGTAATCCCGTTGAGCTTGCGCGGGTACTATCAGGTTGGCATGACGCTGTGGCGCGGTCCCGTACCGTGTTACAGTGAGACACGTGTCGCTAATAGAGCGCCGTCAAGAGGGGCACATGTAAGTGACCCAGGCAACCAACGAGGAAAGGAACGTTTCCATGCGTATCGCCATTGGCTCCGACCACGCCGGCTTTGAGCAGAAGCAGATGCTTGCCGCATATCTTGCGGACGAGCTCGGTCATGAGGTCATCGACCTGGGGCCGGACACGGACGACCGCGTCGATTATCCGGATTACGGCGAGAAGGTCGCGCGCTGCGTGGCTTCTGGTGAGGCAGACCGCGGCGTTTGCGTGTGCGGCACCGGTATCGGTATCGCTATTGCGGCGGACAAGGTCGCTGGCGTTCGCGCCTCGTCCATCACCTCGCCCGAGTTCGCGGACCTGTTCCGTCGCCATAACGACGGCAACGTCATCGGTCTCTCCGGCCGCTTTGTCGACCCGGCCGTCAACCGCGACATCGTCAAGGTCTTCCTTACCTCAGAGTTCGAGGGCGGGCGCCATGCGGCACGCGTCGAGAAGATCATGAAGCTCGACACCACCGGTAAGAACGCGGCCTCTGCGTAGCGTTGCGAATCCCGAGTATCCATTTGTATGGCTGTGGCCGGTGCGGGTTTTATGGGAGCCATGAAACCAGTGCCGGCCCCTTTTTGATTGGAGATATATGAGCGTTGAATTTGACCAGAGTCGCTTGACCGTAGTCGATCACCCCATGGTGCAGCACAAGCTTACCATCATGCGCGACGTCAAGACGGGCTCCAAGCAGTTTCGCGAGCTAGTGAAGGAGCTTGCCCTGTTCGAGGGCTATGAGGCGACGCGCGACTTTCCGCTTGAGGATGTTGAGGTGACCACGCCCATCTGCACCACTACCGCCAAGCAGATCGCCGGTCGCAAGGTCGCTATCATTCCTATCCTGCGTGCCGGGCTGGGTATGGTCGACGGCATGCTCGAGCTCATCCCCGCAGCTCGCGTTGGACATGTGGGCATGTACCGCGATGAGGAAACCCACGAGCCTCACGAGTACTACTGCAAGGTTCCCGCAGATATCGACCAGCGCACCTGCCTGGTGGTCGACCCCATGCTCGCTACCGGCGGCTCCGCCACTGCCGCTATTGAGTATCTGCGCAGCCAGGGCGTCAAGGATGTTCGCCTCCTGGTTCTTATCGCCGCACCCGAGGGCATCAAGGCGGTTCTTGACGCGGATCCGGACGTGCGCGTCTACACCTGCTCGGTGGACGAGCGACTGAATGAAAACGCTTACATCGTTCCCGGTTTGGGCGATGCAGGCGACCGAATCTTCGGTACTAAGTAACAGTTGTCCATAAATCAACCACATGAAACAAGGGCTGCATGTACCGTTAGTCGGCATATGCAGCCCGTTTGTTGCATAACGCGCGCTGGTCAGCGATATGGGTAACCAGTGTGAAATAAACCCATTGAAATGAACAAGCAACTGCTTACAATAGGGTCTCAAGCGCTCGGCGAGTCCCGCTGAAGAGGCGGAGCCCGTGCGGCAGGAAGGGTGAAACGGTGCTTGGTCAAGACAACTTGGGCAATATTCCGTTTGCGATTTCTGGAGTCGCGATAGGTGTCTTGGCATTTGGAATCCTGATGGCTGCGCTGCTGCCGGTGTTGCGGCATAAGCGCAAGGCGAACCTCGCCAAGGGGTTTGTTTCAATCATGATTTCGCTTGCTTTGCTACATTCGGGCGTTATAGTGGTCTACTTGTTTTCGCAAAAGCGCGTTCTAGCGTGTTTAGTGGGGGAACTTGTGGGCTTCTTTGTCTGCTGGACGCTCCTCGCCGTGTATTGCATGACGAGCGGCAGGCGAAAGTAGTTGCGAGCCCGCACATGTGTGCGAGCGAACAAAAGGAAGGTGAAACCTTGGAAGCGTTCGATAAGCTGCCGGGAGAGATCAATCACCTCGTATCGAGCTTTAGCTCGATCCCCGTGGTTGGCGATCTGATGCACGGAGTCACCCAGTATTCTTTCTGGCTCATCGTGTCTTCGATCGTGCTGCTGGTCATCATGTTCGCGTTTGCACGCCGCGTATCGGTGGTTCCCCACGGTCGCTTTGCGAACGCGATCGAGTACGTGATCGAGTATCTCGAGAACGATGTGGGCATCGGCATTTTGGGCAAAGAGTCCTGGCGTCGCCACCTGCCGTTCCTGGGTACGCTGTTCTTGTTCATTCTTGTGAACAACATCATCGGTATCATTCCTGGAATGAAGCCGGGTACGGGCACCATTTCAACCACTGCGGCGCTCGCCCTCGTTGTCTTCATTTACTTTGTCCGCATCGGTATGAAGAACCACGGAGTATGGGGCTATATTAAGAGCCTCGCTCCCAAGGGGGTTATGTTCCCGCTCAACATCCTCATTTGGTTGATCGAGCTCATCTCCACCCTGCTTCGCCCCATTACGCTTGCCGTTCGTCTGTTCTGCAACATGTTCGCGGGCCACATTGTTCTGGGTTCTTTCGCCCTCATGGTGTCGCTGTTCGCGGAGCCGCTCATCCAGCAGCTTACCGCGGCGAATCTGCTTGGCGCCATTCCGTCGCTCGCGTTTGCGGCGATTCTCTTTGTCATCTATGCAATCGAGATTTTCGTCGGCGTTATCCAGGCGTATGTGTTCACCGTTCTCACCGCGGTCTACATTCAGGGCGCCGAGGCGGAGGGCCATTAAGGTTTTGGATACCAGACGCATATATAGAGTGCGTTTGATATAGGTATCGTGTTCAAAGTGCGTCAAAGATGGCGCATGAACTCAAGGAGGAATTGTGGGAGTTATCGGTTACGGTCTTGGTGTTATCGGTGCAGGTCTTGCTATCGGCCTGGCCGCTTATGGTGTCGCGAGCGCCATGGCACGTCAGCCTGAGGTTCAGGACCGCGTCTTCACCGTCTTCATCATGGGCGCCGCCTTTGCTGAGGCCCTGGCCCTGATCGGCTTTGTTGTTGCATTGGTTGTTAAATAGTCGGGTGTTCCAAATAGAACGCCGGACTTCAGATCCCGAGGGGGAGTCATGAAGAACGTTACACGCGTGAGGATAGCACTCGGGGTCACCGCCTCGGTGTCGAGCGTGCCCGCCCTGGCATTCGCCGAGGGTACGGAGTCGGGCGGTGCGGATATCCTTATCCCCAAGATGGCGGAGTTCGTTCCCGCGCTCGTTATCTTCCTCATCATCTGGTTCCTGCTTGCCAAGTTCGTTTGGCCAAAGGTTATCTCTGTGCTCGATGCACGCGAGCACAAGATCGAGGACAGTATCGAGGAGGCTGACGCTACCAAGGCGGAGGCTGCCGAGATTCGCGATCAGGCGGATGCAATCATCGCCGACGCGCGTCGCAAGGCTTCTGAGATCGTTCTGGATGCTCGTTCCGATGCCGAAAAGGAGCGCGCCCGCATCGTCGCAGCCGCTCACGGCGAGGCTGAGGAGATCATCTCTAAGGCACACGATCGTGCCGATGACGAGATGAAGCGCGCTTATGCCAGCGCTACCGACACCATCGCGAAGATGTCTGTCGCCGTTGCCGGCAAGATCGTTGGCGAAACCCTCGCAAACGACGAGGAGAAGCAGCGCGAGCTCATCAAGAAGTATCTCTTGGAAGTAGGCACCCTCAATGGCCGATAAGCAGATCAGCGAGCGCCTGGAAAAGCGCAAGCTTGAAACCTACGCACGCACGCTGCTCGAAGCCGCAAAGACCGAGAACCGCGTGTACGAGAATCTCGCTCCGCTCAAAGCGGAAGCAGAGGCGAGTCCCGAGGTCCTGTCGGTTCTGTCCCAGATGGCCGCTCATGGCGACCTGGATAAGCTGTCCGAGGTCCTCGACCTCTATAGCGAGATGGCAGATGGCGATCAGCAGACCGTCGGCGTCACCGTTACGACCGCTGTTCCGCTTGATAACGAGCTCCGTGCGCTGGTTACCCAAAAGTGCGAGCTCGATCTGGGCTGCAACGTGTTTCTTATCGAGCGCGTCGACCCGTCTATCATCGGCGGCCTGATCCTTTCGGTGAACGGCCGTCGTCGCGACGCATCCGTGCGTCATCAACTTGAGCAGGCCCGTAAGGTCATGACTCATGCAGTAAAGAATTCGGAGGTATAGCCACATGTCCGAGGCAATCAGTGCCGAGAACATCGAAGAGGTCTTGCGGCAACGCCTGTTTGACCTGACGGCTACCGTCGATACCCAAGAAGTATCCCATGTAGCCGAGGTGGGCGACGGTATCGCTCACATCTTCGGTCTCAAGAGCGCGATGGCTGGTGAGTTGCTGGAGTTCACCAGTTCCGCGACGGGAGAGACCGTTTACGGCTTGGCTCAGAACCTGGACCGCGATGAGGTCGGCGCCGTTTTGTTCGGCAACGTCGACTCTATCAAGGAAGGCGACGCCTGCCGTACTACTGGCCGCGTTATGGACATCCCCGTCGGCCGAGGCATGCTCGGCCGCGTTGTCAATCCGCTTGGCCAGCCTATCGACGGCAAGGGCAACCTTGGCGAGACCCATCGTCGTCCCATTGAGTTTAAAGCCCCCGGTGTCATCGACCGCACCCCGGTGTGCGAACCGGTTCAGACCGGGCTTCTCGCTGTAGATGCGATGATCCCCGTTGGCCGCGGCCAGCGCGAGCTCATCATTGGCGACCGTAAGACCGGTAAGACCGCAATCGCGATCGACGCCATCATCAACCAGCGCGGCAAAGGCATGATCTGCGTTTACGTCGCTATCGGCCAGAAGGCATCCACGGTGGCGAATATTCGCGAGACCCTTGCTCAGCACAATGCGCTCGAGTATACGGTTATCGTTAGCGCAACCGCTGCTGATTCCGCTCCGCTTCAGTACATTGCTCCTATGGCGGGCGCTGCCATTGGCGAGTACTTTATGTACAACGGTGCGGACGGACGCCCGGCGTCCCGCACTAACCCTGGCGGTCACGTGCTGGTCGTATACGATGATCTGTCCAAGCAGGCCGTTGCGTATCGTCAGATGTCGCTTACGCTTCGTCGTCCGCCGGGACGCGAGGCATACCCCGGCGACATCTTCTATCTGCACTCTCGCCTGCTGGAGCGTGCCTGCAAGCTGTCCGAGGAGAACGGTGGCGGTTCGTTGACTGCCCTGCCTATCATCGAGACGCAGGATGGTGACGTTTCCGCATACATCCCCACCAACGTGATTTCCATTACGGATGGCCAGATTTATCTGCAGGGCGAATTGTTCCATCAGGGCCAGCGTCCCGCTGTCGACGTCGGCATCTCCGTTAGCCGCGTTGGCGGTTCCGCCCAGACCAAGGCCATGAAGCAAGTCGCCGGCAACCTCCGACTCGACCTTGCTGCGTATCGCGAGCTTGCTGGCTTTACTCAGTTTGGTTCCGACCTGGATGCCGCTACGCAGCGTCAGCTTACGCACGGCGCTCGTATGACCGAGCTTCTCAAGCAGCCTCGCTTCAAGCCCATGTCTGTCAACACCCAGGTGGCCGTGCTCTTCGCCGGCAACAAGGGATTCCTTGACGATCTGGACATCGCCGACGTGGTTCCGTTCCGCGACGGTCTGATCCAGTATCTCGAGGGCGCCTACGGCAAGGTCTTGGCAGAGATCGGCGGGGGCAAGATCGATGATGCTTTGAGCATGAAGCTTGAGCAGGCAATTTCCGACTACAAGGCGGAATTCTTGGCAGCAACAGGTGCCGCTTTGGGCACTGAGTCCGTGGAGAATGAGGGGAACTAAGCCCGATGGCCAACCTCCGTGAAATAAAGAAGCGAATCGGTTCGGTATCTACTACCGAGCAGATCACGCGCACTATGGAGATGGTCGCCACGGCGAAGATCAAGCGCGCTCTCGATCGCGAGAAGCGTTCTGAGGCATTTCGTGACGCCATCACCGACGTCATGCTCACGGTTGCGGGCGACACCGCGGCCGAGACGGTCTCTCCGCTTCTCGCGAATCCCGAGACGTACGAGTGCGCCCTCATCGTGGCAATCAGCTCTGATCGAGGCCTGGCGGGCGGCTTCAACGTGCAGATCGACCGTGCGGTCGAGAAGCGCATCGAGCACTTCCGCCGGCACGGCGCCAAGCGCATCGAACTCATTACCTGCGGCCGTAAGGTGTCTGAGTACTTTTCCAAGTATCCTGATGTCGTGATGCAGGTCGTTGGTGAGTCCGATAACCCTAGCATCGAACGCGCTCGCGCGATTGCGAGCTACATCGAGGACGGTTTTTCCGAAGGCAAGTTTGGACGCGTGGACATCATCTATCACCACGCTAAGAACCGTGTCGAGCAAGTGTTGCGCGAAGAGCGCATCTTGCCTCTGGACCCCGTCGTCCTGAAGACGGCTCGCGGACCCCGCAACAACGAGAACGAGGCGCCTCAGCGCATCTCGTCGCCCTTTACCTACGCTCCTTCGGCTGAGCACGTCCTGGGCAAGCTCATCCCTACGTACGTGCTCACCGTTATTCAGCAGGCTCTTATCGATTCTGCTGCTGCCGAGCAGGGCGCTCGCCGTAAAGCGATGCACTCCGCAACCGAGAATGCCAGCGCTATCATTAGCGAACTCAAGCGCACCTACAATCGCGTGCGCCAGGCATCCATCACCACCGAGCTCAACGAGATCATCGGTGGAGCCGCAGCATTGGAGGATTACTAATGGCAGATACCATTTCTGTCGATTCGACGGCGACTGCCGGTGCCGGCCACATCGTCCGCATCATCGGCGCCGTTGTCGACGTCAAATTCAAAAATGGCGTGCCCAACATCTACAACGCCCTTACCGTTGACGCTGATACCCCGGTGGGCCACGTCAAGACCATTCTCGAGGTTGAAAGTCAGCTGCCCGGCGACGTTGTCCGCACGGTCGCTATGACATCCACCGATGGTCTTCAGCGCGGCCTCGAGGTGGTCGATACGGGCGCTCCCATGAAGATGCCCGTTGGCAAGCAGACCCTCGGTCGCATCTGGAACGTTATGGGTCAGCCTGTGGACGGCAAGGAGATGCCCGAGGTCGAGGATTACTATCCTATCCACCATCCCGCGCCCAGCTTCGACCAGCTGACCACCAAGACCGAGATTTTCGAGACCGGCATCAAGGCCGTAGACCTTCTCGAACCCTACATTCGTGGTGGCAAGACCGGTCTGTTCGGCGGCGCTGGTGTTGGCAAGACCGTTCTGATTCAGGAGCTCATCAACAATCTGGCGCAGGAGCACGGCGGCACGTCCGTCTTCACCGGCGTAGGCGAGCGCACCCGCGAGGGTACCGACTTGTTCCTCGAGATGAGCGAGTCCGGCGTCATCAACAAGACCTGCTTGGTCTACGGACAGATGAACGAGCCGCCCGGAGCGCGTCTGCGCGTCGGACTGGCAGGCCTTACCGAGGCCGAGTACTTCCGTGATCGCGGCCAGGACGTCCTGCTGTTCATCGACAACATCTTCCGCTTCTCGCAGGCGGGCTCTGAGGTCTCGGCGCTTCTTGGCCGTATGCCCTCTGCCGTTGGCTACCAGCCCACGCTCGCTACCGAGATGGGCGACCTGCAGGAGCGCATCACCTCGACCAAGACCGGTTCCATTACCTCGGTTCAGGCTGTTTACGTTCCCGCTGACGACCTTACCGACCCTGCTCCGGCAACCACCTTCACCCACCTGGATGCAACCACCGTTCTTTCGCGTTCCATCGCGGAGCTCGGCCTGTACCCCGCAATCGATCCTTTGGCCTCCTCTTCGGACGCTCTGGATCCTGCGGTCGTGGGCGAGGAGCACTACCGCGTGGCCGTCAAGGTTCAGGAGATGCTCCAGGAGTACTCCGACTTGCAGGACATCATCGCCATTCTGGGTATGGACGAGCTCTCGGACGAGCAGCGCCTCACGGTCAACCGCGCGCGCAAGCTGCAGCAGTTCCTGTCGCAGTCCTTCCACGTCGCAGAGCAGTTCACCGGAAACCCCGGCGTGTACATTCGCGTTGCCGACACCGTTCGCTCTTTCGCGGCCATTGTCGACGGCGAGTGCGACGATCTGCCCGAGCAGGCGTTCCGCTATGCGGGCACCATCGATGACGTGCGCGAGCGCGCCGCAAAGATGGGGGCGTAGCGATGGCGTTGCGTATCCGCATTGTGTGCCCTGAGCACAGCGCGTACGACGCGGATGCCGCGTTTGTCTCCATCCCGTCTACCGATGGCAATCTTGGTGTCGCGCCGCACCACGCAAACGAAATCTGCACCATCGAGCCCGGATTCGTCACCATCTGTGATGAGGCGATAGGGCAGGTCAGCCATACGTTTGCCGTGGATGTTGGCTACGCTGAGGTTACGGGTGATGAAGTGGTCATCCTTGCCGAGCGCGCGCAGGATTTGAGCGAGCTCGACGTCGAGAAGGTTCAAGCTGATATTCAAGGTTTTGAAGAGAAGCTGAGTAATTTGTCGAAGGATGATGCACACCGCTCGTATCTCTATAATGAAATCGCATGGTGTAAGCTCTTGCTTTCCAAATAAGAGCGCAATGCGATACGTATCAGCATTGCAAACCTATTTGCGATGAGCATCATGCCCGGGGGCGCTCGCGTTCCCGGGCATGTTTTTTGAAAGGGAAGACGTTTGGATATCATCCGCGTTGAAGGTGGTCACGCTATCGAGGGATCGGTTTGCGTCTCTGGCGCAAAGAACTCCGCTCTAAAGCTTATGGCTGCCACGCTTCTTGCTCCGGGCAAGACCACACTCACCAATGTCCCGAACATCTCAGACGTTCACGTGATGGGCAAGGTCCTCAAGCGTATGGGCGCCACTATCGAAGTGGTGGACGAGCACAGTCTTGTCATCGATACCTCGAGCGTTGACTCCTGGGAAGCTCCGTATGAGCTTGTTGCCAAGATGCGTGCCTCTACCGCTGTCATGGGCCCGTTGCTCGGCCGCTTTGGACGCGCCAAGATTGCCATGCCGGGCGGTTGTAATCTTGGTGCCCGTAAGATCGATATGCACATTCTCGGTCTTGAGGCCCTTGGCGTCGAGTTCGACACCGATCATGGCTATATCTACGCGGATGCAAGCAAGGGCTTGACCGGCACGTCGGTAACCCTTGAGTTCGCAAGCGTCGGCGCTACCGAGAACCTCATCATGGCCGCGGTCAAGGCCAAGGGCGAGACGGTTATCGATAATGCCGCCCGCGAGCCCGAAATCGTCGACCTCGCCAATATGCTTAATAAGATGGGCGCTAAGATCACCGGCGCCGGCACGCCCGTGGTGACTATCGAAGGCGTGGACGAGCTTCACCCCGTTGAACATCGTGTTGTGGGTGACCGTATCGAGGCTGGAACATTTTTGGTGGCGGGCGCCATCATGGCGTCTGAGCAGGGCGTTGAGGTTGCCGGGTTCAATCCCGTTCACCTTGGCATGGTGCTTCGCAAGATGGAGCTCATGGGCATACGCACGGAACGTACCGAGAACGGTATGAAGGTGTACCGCGCCGACCGCATTGCGCCGGTCGATATCCAGACGCTGCCCTTCCCCGGCTTTCCCACGGATATGCAGGCTCAGGTTATGGTCCTTTCCGCCTTGGCAGACGGCACCTCCATCATCACGGAAAACATTTTTGAAAATCGCTTCATGTTTGCATCCGAGCTTTCTCGCATGGGCGCGAATATCCGCGTTGAGGATCATCATGCGCTCATTCACGGCGTGGACGGCTTCTCCGGCGCGCAGGTAGTCTCTCCGGATCTTCGCGGCGGTGCCGCCTTGGTCATCGCGGGCCTTATTGCCGAGGGCGTGACGGAAGTCTCCGCTATCCATCATATTTACCGTGGGTACGAGCGATTTGTAGAAAAGCTTACAGCTCTGGGCGCCTGCGTTGAGCGCGTTACGCTGCCCGATTCTATCGACGATTAATGCAAGGAAACCTTATGGGTAAGAAGAAGCCTGTTCAACAGACCCGTCGTCCCTCAGTGGGGGCGAGCAGTCGCATCTATAGCCGCGATAACGTGAGCCGTTACTCGGAGCGTGCGCGCCAGCGCCGTCGTGGAAAGCTCATTCGGCGCACCATCGTCTGCACGCTGCTCGCGGTGCTGCTGTGCGGCGTGAGCGCAGCTGGCCTTTGGGTCTCTAAGATCGCCGGCAACCTCCATGGAGTGAATATCACAAGCGACTTGCTTGCAACGTTGGTCGATAGCAATGTTACAAGCGATCCCTTCTACATGCTGCTGCTGGGCACAGATGGCAGGCCGGGCGAATCGAGCTTCAGGTCGGATACCATCGTCCTTAGTCGCATCGACCCCAAGAACAAGCAGGTAACGCTTATTTCCATTCCCCGAGACACCCGCGTGACCCTAAGTAACGGCGAAACGGCGAAGATCAACTCCGCGCACGCGCTTGGCGGCCCCGATGATGTTGTCAAGGCGGTCAACGAGCTGTGCGGCATCGAGATATCCCACTATGCAGAGGTGAGTTTCGAGGGCATGCAGCAGCTTGTTGATGCAATCGGCGGCGTTGAGGTAGACGTTCCGGATAAGATCGATGACCCCAAGGCGGGCAATGTGGTGATCGAGCCCGGCCTTCAGAAGCTTAACGGCGAAGAGGCGCTGACCTTCTGCCGTTCGCGCGCTTTTGCCGATGGCGACTACACCCGCATGCGTCATCAGCGCATCTTCATTGCGGCTCTTGCCAAACAGGTTCTCAACAACACCGATGCCGCCACCATCTTCCCTCTGATCGACTCGCTTTCCGGCATGGTCGAGACGGATATGAGCATTCAGGATATCGTCGCGCTCGCCAACGCTATGCGCGGCATGAATACGGACGAGATTTGGTCTGCGAACATCCCGTCTACCACGGACGACTCTACTGGCGTGAGCTACGTTGTCGCGCTTGAAGACGAGCTTGCAGCGATGATGGAGCGCGTGGACGCTGGCGAGGATCCCAGGGGACCCCAGACCATTGGATCGACCACCGATGCTTCTGCCACCGTCGGTGACCTTTCCAACAATGAAGCGTCCGATTGGTCTAACGGCACCGCATCGGTAAGCGGTGAGACGGACTCTTCCGCAGAGGGGGAGGAGTAGCCCGTTCGATTGCGAGGGCGTTTTCGTAAGCGCCCTCTTCATCATCGTCCCATGCAATATGAAAAAAGGCCGGGCGCCGCACGTCGAATCGACGCGGCGCCCGGCCTTTGCCGTATTAGGTCTTGCAGTGGACCGTAGGGCTAGCTGCGAGCAAACAGGGCGACCAGCCGCTCAAGCACATCGACCATGCGCTCAAGGGAACTAACGGGAATGAACTCGTTGACGCCGTGGCAGCAGTAGGCGCCGGTGGACAGGTTGGGGCAGGGCAGCCCGCGGAAGGAGAGCTGCGCGCCGTCGGTGCCGCCACGGATGGGGATGACGTTCGCCTCTACGCCAGCCGCCTCAAAGGCCTGCTTGGCGGCATCGATGAGCTGCGGGTAGTCGGCGACAATCTCAGCCATGTTGCGATACTGCTGTTCGATCTCAACATGTACGCGGTCTTCGCCCAGGTCGGCATTCATAAAGTCGGCGATGCGGTGCAGCCTGTCGATCTTTTGGGCAAACTTGCCGGCGCTGTGGTCGCGAACAATATAGCGCGCGGTGGCGTGGTCCACTGTGCTAGAGACGCCCTCTATGTGGTAGAAGCCCTCGTAGCCGGCGGTGTGCTCGGGGCGCTCGGCCTCGGGCAGCATGCTGTGGAAACGCGTGAAGAGATTGGTGGCGTTCACCATACGGTCTTTGGCGTCGCCGGGGTGAATGGAATAGCCGTCAAATCGAACCGTGGCTTCGCAGGCGTTGAAGCACTCCCATTCCAGCTCGCCGATAGGGCCGCCGTCTACGGTATAGGCGTATAGGCAGCCAAAGTCCTCGATATCCAGCAGTTCGGCGCCGTGGCCAATCTCCTCGTCCGGGCAAAAACAAATGCCCAGTGCGGGATGGGGGAGCTCGGGGTTTTGGGCAATTCGGGCGACAAGGGCCATAATCTCGGCAACGCCCGCCTTATCGTCGGCTCCCAGCAGCGTGGTGCCGTCGGTGCAAACTAGATCCTCGCCTACAAGGCTATTGAGCGCGGGCAGCTTTGCCGGAGTCATCGCAATTTTGTGTCCGTCCACTTCGCCGCAGACCAAATCACCGCCCGTATACGTGACGATATGTGGCTTTACGCCGGCTCCGGGCGCGACCTCGGTGGTGTCCAGGTGGGCGATCAGGCCAAGGGCGGGCAGGTGCTCGCAGCCCTTGCTTGCGGCAACGCGGGCGGTAACATACGCGTTTTCGCTTACGCGGACGTTTGCCGCGCCCAATGATTCCAGTTCCTTGGAAAGCACGTTTGCCAGGTCAAACTGCTTTTTGGACGATGGAACCTGGTCGCAGTGCTCTTCGGACGAGGTAGTGTCAATTTGGACGTAGCGCAAAAAGCGCTCGAGAACATCGGAATGCTCGATAGGCATGTGGTTCCTCCTTGTGTTGGCTGACGTGCCCGTACGTTATCTAGGATACCCGCTTGTAAGCCGCGCGAGGTCGGCATGGGGTTGAGTTGCCGGTGCGGGAGGGTAGAATCGTGAGAGTGAAGAAAGGGGAATCCCGCATGGATACAACGGATAGCTCCCGCGAGCTCCACCTTACGGTCGCAAACGAAGATTATCTTGAATGTATGGTTCGCATCGAGCAGGAAGATGGCGAGCACGGTGGCGTTCGCTCCGTGGACATCGCCCAAAAACTCAATGTTTCCAAGGCTTCTGTCAACAAGGCCGTTACGGCGCTTAAGGGACAGGGCCTGGTTGAGCAATCGCATTATGGAAAGGTGATTCTCACGCCAGAAGGCAGGTGCGTTGGCGAGGCGGTGTGGTATCGCCACCGTCTTCTGCGAACATTTCTTATGCAGGAGCTTGGCGTTGAGTATGACCGTGCGGACTCGGAGGCCTGCATGATGGAGCACGCGCTGTCAGAGGACACCATGAATCGCTGGCTGGCCTACCTTGAGGCTCAAGGCGTTGTGGTCGTGGACGAGTAGGTGCTCATGGCGGCGCAGGATTATTACAACAGGGACGCGGCAAAAGAGCTGATGGACCGCCTTGCCGCCGGACCCCTTGTTGCCCAGGGCCCCACGGGGAGCCTGCTGGTCGATGAGGCGGGCACAGCGGATGTACCGGCGGTATTTTGGAACATCGCCGAGCCGCAGGCGTTGACGCGCATGCACGCGCTCTACCAAATGGCGGGCGCGGACGTCCTTATCACCAACACGTTTCAGGCGAGTGCGCCCTGCCTTAAGCGCGACAGCATCTTGCAGGATTATCGTTCTGTCAACAGGGCGGGGGCGGACTGTGCTCTTACGTGCTCGCGTATCACGGGGGTGCCCGCCAAGTTGGTGCTGGGTTCCGTGGGACCGTGCGGCATAGCGTGGGAAGATGCGGATAAGGACGAGGGCGAAGAGGGAGCCAAAGCGGATAAGGAGGCCGAGTCGGCCGTGCACAAGCTTGCACGCGAGGCCTATCGCAACCAGGCGACCATCTTGCTCGAATCCGGCGTCGCCGGCGTGCTGTTGGAGACCTTCTGCTCGCTGCACGACCTTGAACCCGCTGTGACAGGTGCGGTCGAGGCGGCCCACGGCATGCCCGTGCTGGCTAGCTTCGCTATCGATGATGCGTGCCATCTCCTTGGGGACGGCACGGCAATTGAGCAAGCGTGCGAAGCCGCGCGCGATCTGGGCGCCCAAGCGATTGGCGTGAACTGCTGTTCCGCATACGCTGCCACCCAGGCGGTGCCCCGCATGGTTCGCGCGGTCGATCTTCCCGTAATGGTTAGGCCCAACGCGGGCGCTCCAACTATGGACCAAGAAGGTTGCCCGCATTGGGATGAGGATGTCGAGGGAGTAGCCAGGGCGTCTGTCCAATGGGTGACCGACGGTGCCAGGCTGGTGGGAACATGCTGCGGTTTTACGCCGATCGCCACCTGCGCCATCTCGGGCGCCTTGCACGGCTAACCGTCGTGTCGCCCGTGCGCGAGACCCGGCGCGCGGGACATCGATGGGAAATTGACAACTCTGTGATTGTTTTGCACCCGTGTTGACATGCGCCAGCACGGGTAACCTTTATAGGCCATGCCTAAACGTAAGGATGCTGTTACGCAATGAGCGCAATCATACATTTTGAAGCCGACGGCTGGAGGGCTCGCACGGACGGAGACTTCACAGAGGAAAACGTCGTGCGCATCGCTGATGCAGCCGGAGAGTATTGGAACAGAAGAAATCCCGGTGCCATGGTGTACGTGTGCTATGACGCGCGCCCTGGTGCGGAGGAATGCGCGAAGGCGGCGGCCAGGACGCTTGCCGCCCATGGCGTCGCCGCCGTTTTGTCTGATCGAGTGGCGCCCACGCCGGCGCTAACCTGGGCCGTGTCGCGCAACCCACGCGTGTGCGGTGGCTTTGCGGTTACGGGCTCGCATTACCCCTATGACTACCTGGGCGTGAAACTGTGCAACGCAGACGGCGGCACCGGTTGCCCGGACTTTATCGAGGAAATAGAGCATCTTATCGAGCCCGAGGTCTATGGCGTGCGCGAGCACTATGCGATCAAAGACTTCGTGACTCCCTACTTTGACTATCTCAGCACGCTGGTCGACGGCGATGCCATTGCCCGCGCTCGCCTTAGGGTGGTGTACGACCCCATGTACGGAGCGGCTCGAACGTATATGCCACAGCTTCTGGGCGCCCTTGGTGTAGGGGTCGAGGAGATTCATGGTGCGGACGATGAAGGTTGGCGCGATGTAAGGCCGGAGCCAATCGAGCCTTGGGTGGATGACTGCGAGCAGGCGGTTGTCGAATGCGCCGCACATGCGGGATTGATAAATGACGGAGATGCCGCGCGTGTTGGCGCGGTAGATGAGTACGGCAATTACGTAAGCCCCCAAAAGATCATGGCGCTTGTGCTTGGGCATCTCGTAATCAATCGTGGAATGACCGGGCGGGTTGTGGTGAACCAGGCAACGTCAGTGTTGGCGCGCCGCGTCGCTCAATCGCTTGGGTGCAAGGTAACCGTGCGCCCCATCGGCTTCACCTATATATATGAGGAGATGCGAAAGGGAGGCGTTTTGCTGGGTGGAGAAGGGTCGGGCGGGTTCGCGATACCGTCTCACGTGGCCGAGCGCGACGGCCTGCTTGTCAATGTGCTTCTCTGTGAGCTGATGGCAACTACGGGGAAGAAGCTTGGCGAGCTGGTCAATGAGCTGGAAATGAACTTCGGCAGACTGTGGTACGGCCGGAGGGACGTTCGGGTACAGGTCGAACAGGTGGAAATGCTGAGAACGATAATGCCCGGATTAAATCCGGAGCTCGTAGGCGGACGAAAGCCCGTAGCGGTGAGTCATATGGACGGTCTGCGTTTTGAATTTCAGGACGAATCATGGCTGCTCTTGCGACCCAGCGCAAGCGAATCGGTCGTGCGTGTGTATGCCGAGGCGCCGTCAGTGGAAATAAGAGATGAGCTTCTGGATGCGGGAGCGGATATGGCCAAGGGGAACGCCTAGCGCGCGCTCGTAGAGCAGTGAAGCCGCTAGGGCAAAAGAGAAATATTAGCGGCTCGCTGTATGGATGTAATAAAGGAAGAAACAAGTTGGGCGAGCGGATCGATTCAATCGCCTGGCGGCATGAAATGTGTAGGAAACGTGGAGGGCGGGAAAGACGCCCCCGCGGCGACCCGGGTATGGCAATATATCTCCTTGCCGCGCGGCGCCGAAGCGACCGGCGGCGCGTACCTTGAGAACCGGATACTGCGAGGCGAGAGGCCGTGCCTTCGGCATGGTCGATCGCCGGGAGACAGAACTTAAGAACCATTTCGATGGTGAGCAGTGATGTACGGAATAGTCAGATGAGTAAGGCGAACCCTTACGATTCCTTTCCAAGCAGGAAACGGCTTTTATATTCGAATGGATCCGATCGGCGTTACAGCCGGCCGGACGGGCTCATCCGCGCCCAACATACTTTGGACGGAGAGTTCGATCCTGGCTCAGGATGAACGCTGGCGGCGCGCCTAACACATGCAAGTCGAACGGCACCCCTCCTCGGAGGGAAGCGAGTGGCGAACGGCTGAGTAACACGTGGAGAACCTGCCCCCTCCTCGGGGATAGCCGCGGGAAACCGCGGGTAACACCCGACGACCCCGGAGCCGCGCATGCGGCGCCGGGCAAATCTCCGGAGGGAGGGGATGGCTCCGCGGCCCATCAGGTAGACGGCGGGGTAACGGCCCACCGTGCCGACAACGGGTAGCCGGGTTGAGAGACCGACCGGCCAGATTGGGACTGAGACACGGCCCAGACTCCTACGGGAGGCAGCAGTGGGGAATCTTGCGCAATGGGGGCAACCCTGACGCAGCGACGCCGCGTGCGGGACGAAGGCCTTCGGGTCGTAAACCGCTTTCAGCAGGGACGAGACAAGACGGTACCTGCAGAAGAAGCCCCGGCTAACTACGTGCCAGCAGCCGCGGTAATACGTAGGGGGCGAGCGTTATCCGGATTCATTGGGCGTAAAGCGCGCGTAGGCGGCCGCGTAGGCGGGGGGTCAAATCCCGGGGCTCAACCCCGGTCCGCCCCCCGAACCCCGCGGCTCGGGTCCGGTAGGGGAGGGTGGAATTCCCGGTGTAGCGGTGGAATGCGCAGATATCGGGAGGAACACCGGTGGCGAAGGCGGCCCTCTGGGCCGAGACCGACGCTGAGGCGCGAAAGCTGGGGGAGCGAACAGGATTAGATACCCTGGTAGTCCCAGCCGTAAACGATGGACGCTAGGTGTGGGGGGACGATCCCTCCGTGCCGCAGCCAACGCATTAAGCGTCCCGCCTGGGGAGTACGGCCGCAAGGCTAAAACTCAAAGGAATTGACGGGGGCCCGCACAAGCAGCGGAGCATGTGGCTTAATTCGAAGCAACGCGAAGAACCTTACCAGGGCTTGACATGTGCGTGAAGCCGGGGAGACCCGGTGGCCGAGAGGAGCGCACACAGGTGGTGCATGGCTGTCGTCAGCTCGTGTCGTGAGATGTTGGGTTAAGTCCCGCAACGAGCGCAACCCCCGCCGCATGTTGCCAGCAGGTCAGGCTGGGCACCCATGCGGGACCGCCGGCGTCAAGCCGGAGGAGGGCGGGGACGACGTCAAGTCATCATGCCCCTTATGCCCTGGGCTGCACACGTGCTACAATGGCCGGTACAGCGGGATGCGATGGCGCGAGCCGGAGCGGATCCCTCAAAGCCGGCCCCAGTTCGGATTGGGGGCTGCAACCCGCCCCCATGAAGTCGGAGTTGCTAGTAATCGCGGATCAGCATGCCGCGGTGAATGCGTTCCCGGGCCTTGTACACACCGCCCGTCACACCACCCGAGTCGTCTGCACCCGAAGCCGCCGGCCCAACCTTCCGAGGGGGGAGGCGTCGAAGGTGTGGAGGGTGAGGGGGGTGAAGTCGTAACAAGGTAGCCGTACGGGAACGTGCGGCTGGATCACCTCCTTTCTAGGGAGAAGCATCTTCCAGGAAGAATACCCAACTCGAATAGGCGGCGCGGATGATGGAAAAAACCCGTCCGGCCTGTCCTCCCGGCGAGCAGCCCGCAGCGTCCGGTCCCCGGGGCACGCACCCGCGTACCTTGAGAGCCGCATAGCGAGCATGGATCTAGATTCAACATCTGATCTGATCGATTCTCAATCATATATTCGCCGCCGACGCCCGAGCGGGCGCGGCGGCGCTGCAATGAAAGTTGGAGAAGTGAGAAGCATCTGACCGCCTAGCGCCCCTCGCGGGGCGCGGCGGTATGCGACACCCATTATCGCGCCGCTCCGAGAGGGGCGGCGCGCCATTAGCGAGTTTACGGCACCCGCGCGGATGATGCGCGGGAAGATATGTAGGGCGCACGGCGGATGCCTTGGCACAGGAAGCCGATGAAGGACGCGGCAAGCTGCGATAATCCGCGGTTAGGGGCACACACCCTTCGACCCGCGGGTCTCCGAATGGGCGAACCCGCCAGGAGAGGTCCTGGCATCCCCCTTGGGAACGCATACCTTGGGGGAGGACAACCCGGGGAACTGAAACATCTAAGTACCCGGAGGAGAAGAAATCAACTGCGAGATTCCCCGAGTAGCGGCGAGCGAAAGGGGACCGATGGCCAAACCGGCGAGCGGGCGGGCGCCAGCCTATACCGCCGCCGGGGTTGCAGGGCCTCCCGCCCGGGAGCTGGCGCTCCCGGCGGGGATCCATCCAGGGGAGCCGAACGGCATGGGAGGGCCGGCGGCACAGGGTCACAGCCCCGTAGGCGCACCCTGGGATGGACCCCGGCGGAGGTCCCTGAGTAGGGCCGGGCACGTGAAACCCGGTCCGAAGCAGGGGGGACCACCCTCCAAGCCTGAATACTCTCCTGTGACCGATAGCGCACAAGTACCGTGAGGGAAAGGTGAAAAGCACCCCGGGAGGGGAGTGAAACAGTACCTGAAACCGTGCGCCCGCAAGGCGTCGGAGCACCCTTTCAGAGGTGTGACGGCGTGCCTTTTGTAGAATGAGCCAGCGAGTTGCTGGCCGTCGGCGAGGTTAAGCTGGAAAGCGAGCCGGAGCGAAAGCGAGTCCGAAACGGGCGACCATAGTCGGCGGCCGCAGACGCGAAGCCGGGTGAGCTACCCGTGGGCAGGCTGAAGCGGGGGTAAGACCCCGTGGAGGGCCGAACGCACGTCGGTTGAAAACGGCGGCGATGACCTGCGGGTAGGGGTGAAAGGCCTATCAAACCCGGAGATATCTCGTTCTCCCCGAAATAGCTTTAGGGCTAGCGTCGCGCGTTAACCCCGGGAGGTAGAGCACCGGATCGATGAGGGGGCTTCGCCGCCTACCGATTCGAACCGAACTCCGAATGCCCGAGGGTCTAGAGCGCGGCAGTCAGAACATGTGGGCTAAGCTGTGTGTTCGAGAGGGAAACAGCCCAGACCGCCCGCTAAGGTCCCAAATTCAGAGCCGAGTGGCAAAGGATGTGCGTCCGCGCAGACAACCAGGAGGTTGGCTTAGAAGCAGCCACCCCTTCAAAGAGTGCGTAACAGCTCACTGGTCGAGTGGACATGCGCCGACAATACACGGGGCTAAGCTCTGAACCGAAGCGGCGGGATGATTCAAATCATCGGTAGGGGAGCGTCCCAGCGGGGGCGAAGCGGGAGGGGAACCGACCGTGGACCTTCTGGGAGCGAGAATGCTGGCATGAGTAGCGAGAGACGAGAGGGTAACTCGTCCGCCGTAAACCCGAGGTTTCCTGGGCAAGGCTAATCCTCCCAGGGTCAGTCGGGGGCTAAGGCGAGGCCGGAAGGCGTAGTCGAAGCGCAGCAGGCAGACATTCCTGCACCGCGATGGAACCGTCACGACCGACGGGGCGACGGATTGGGGTGGCTCGGCGGGGTTCTGGACGTCCCCGTGATGGAGCGCGGCCCGGAGACCAGGCAAATCCGGTCTCCACGAGGGCGAGGCTCCGGACGAAGCGATCGAGCGAAGCGAGTGAGCCCGAGGTCCCTAGAAAAACCCCTAGGCAGGCGCCATCGCGCCCGTACCGCAAACCGACACAGGTGGGTGGGTAGAACATACCGAGGCGATCGGGTCAACCATGGTTAAGGAACTCGGCACAATGGCCCCGTAACTTCGGGAGAAGGGGTGCCCCCGCGTACGTGAACCGGCTCGCCCGGGGAGCGGAGGGGGGCCGCAGTGAAGAGGCCCAAGCGACTGTTTACCAAAAACACAGGACTCTGCATAAGCCGCGAGGCGACGTATAGGGTCTGACGCCTGCCCGGTGCCGGAAGGTCACGCGGAGGTGTTAGCGCGAGCGAAGCACCGAAGCCAAGCCCCGGTAAACGGCGGCCGTAACTATAACGGTCCTAAGGTAGCGAAATTCCTTGTCGGGTAAGTTCCGACCTGCACGAAAGGCGCAACGACTTGGGCGCTGTCTCAACCATGGACCCGGTGAAATTCCACTAGTCGTGAAGATGCGACTTACCCGCGGAAGGACGGAAAGACCCCGTGAACCTTCACTGCAGCTTGGCATTGGCCGCTGGTCCGGCGCGTAGAGGATAGGCGGGAGGCATCGATGCGGGGGCGCCAGCCCCCGCGGAGCCGCCCTTGGAATACCGCCCTCGCCGCACCGGCGTCCTAACCCCGTCCCGTGGAGCCGGGCGGGGGACCGTGCCAGGTGGGCAGTTTGACTGGGGCGGTCGCCTCCTAAAAGGTAACGGAGGCGCGCGAAGGTCCGCTCGGGACGGTCGGCAACCGTCCTTTTGAGTGCAAGAGCGTAAGCGGGCTTGACTGCGAGGCCCACAAGCCGAGCAGGTGCGAAAGCAGGCTCTAGTGATCCGGCGGCCCCACGTGGGAGGGCCGTCGCTCAACGGATAAAAGGTACTCCGGGGATAACAGGCTGATCTTGCCCAAGAGTCCACATCGACGGCAAGGTTTGGCACCTCGATGTCGGCTCATCGCATCCTGGGGCTGGAGCAGGTCCCAAGGGTACGGCTGTTCGCCGTTTAAAGCGGTACGCGAGCTGGGTTCAGAACGTCGTGAGACAGTTCGGTCCCTATC